>BNJU01001255.1_pt1:0-247500 | contig 337158 bp, 409 predicted proteins | sample 8539281 | NCBI WGS metagenome assembly BNJU01 (sample SAMD00202456, study PRJDB9452) | human saliva metagenome | isolation source: human saliva | place: Japan
TCTTGATAAAAGTCCATGGATTCTCCTTTCCAACTATCGGATTCCTCATTTGCTTATTCAGAAACTGGGTCGAGCAGGAGCTTCATCAGGACTTTGGATGTGTTCAGGATATCACCTCTTGATATGAAGCTATACAGACTGGAAACCTATGGATAAGAACATCTGCGTGGCATCGTTCATCTAAAACATCAAAGTCACCAGTATTTCCCTTTACAAATGCTTTCTCAGCTCATCAAAGGAATTTTTCTTTAGATTGTTAATAAGAAAATTGGACTATGTTCCCCTCTGTTATAGTTTCTGCAATAAATTCTAAAACATGAGTCTTTCCTGATCCATATTTGTCATCAAGAGAAATAAATATTTCTCTGGACTGCAAAACATCCGTTTACTCCTTCATCTTATACCTCCTTTGCGTATCCAAATTTTCCATATTTGTTTGTAACAAAAAAGCTCTAATGAACTGCTTTCCACAACTAGTCTCTTAAGAGCCAGCCTATCTTTTCTATCACTGGCTATATCCGTATCTAGCACACTTTACCAGCTTCTTTATAGATTCTTTTAAAGTAACTGCCCTCCCTGCTTTATCACTTCAATATCCTCTCTTTTAGTGTTTTTCCATCTTGCTACTTCTTTTATATGTATCTTAAGCCCCCAAACCTTTACCTTTTCCCTCTACTGAATAAGTGGTCTTCATTTTTCTATGTACGCATCAGATCTGATTGAGTTTCAATTATATTTATATACTAGATTCTATTGCTGATACTTTCGAAAAACTCATGATATAAATTTCCTCTAAGGTATACCATCTTTGTCTTCATTACTTCTATTATCACATCTCTCTTTTGATGTTTTCATCTTGCTACCTCCTTTATGATATGCTCTTAAACTGAAACTTGCCTTTACCTTTCCTTTCTACTGAATGAACAGATCTTTGTTTTTCTATGCATCAGAATCCTGAAGAATGAGTTTCAATTATATTTTCTTATACTAGATTCTGTACTGAACACATTAGAAAACTCCTTGATAAATTTTCCTTTATAAGGTGGCTTTTACCTCCTTTATCTTCCTTCTTCTATTATCATCTCTTAGTGTTTTCATCTTGCACTCTCCTTTATGATATGCTCTGGCACCAAATACCTTTACCTACTTCTTCTACAGAATAAAATATATATCCTCCTATCATCTCATACTTGATTATAAATTTCATCCATTTCACTAAAGTGTGTATTATCAGTAGCTTGTTTCCTCTCCTATATTGTAATATTTTCTTTTATTCTAATCTATTTCGATAAAAGCTTCCAACTTATTTTAATTTCTTTCAAACTCTTTGAGGGCTCATCTCAGTCAGCCTATCGATGCGTTATCTTTTAATATTTTCACATGGTATTTTGAATTTCCCTACAAAGCAAGTGATAAAATTTCATTCTCACTATTTTGTTTCATTGCTCTGTTAACTTACCGAACTCATAGTTTCCTCTCTGTACCTGTCTAAAGGTGTTTTGCTGCGCGATATATAATTCCTGAGGATGCACTGGTGGCAAAACCATACTCTTTCAAGAGCTGCGTGAATTTACTCGTTGTCACCTCCTTCTGGCTTAAAATCTCTTGTAAATGCTCTGAAGTTCTTTAATCCTTCAGGTAAAATATCTTTTCCCCATAGTGTTCTCCTTCTTTTGGTAAAATTTTGCTTTTTCATATACTACGCATGATATCATCTAAACTTTCATTTGTCAACGAATTTTAAAGTATTTTATTTATTCATAATGTGAAGCTTTTGCATTCTTTTAATCACTTGAATTTTCCTTTTACAGGTATTAATCAATATTTTTATCTTATCCGATGCACATGCGTCATAAAAGCATTGACTTTATTCAACACGCTAGTAATCCACTAATCCTTTACTATTTTTGAAAAATACTGGATATCTTCAACTCTGAATTGAGACGATCACCCATAAAATCTTTCAATTACACGCCCTCTGAAGTTCCATCTCTCTCCTATGAAATAATTTCACTGTGCAATTTTCCGCACAGTTATTTTATAGATTTCAACATTTTTAAAGTTTTCGAATTTTGATTTAATGTTTCTAAACATTTTCGCTTACTGTGTATATGTGATTCTTAGATTCCTGTTTGCTTGTATAACACAATGATAAATCAAAAATTAAAAAGCTGATGACTATAATCGTTCTTTATATATATACAGCCACTATTTCCAAATAAAAGCATTGGCTGTTTTTCCTTTCAAAAATCCTCATCAATAGTTCTCTCTGAAACAACTTCTCTCCTAGATCGGACTCTTCATAATCTGCTGGTATACACATCATCACGGTTCTTTCCGGATGCCACCTGACGAAACGCTGGTCTCCCCACGGCTGAGGGGCATTCCTGCACTTCCGTTCAAGGAGGTCCCAGATTCTCCTGTACTCTTTCATTCATGATACGTACCGCATGGAAAACCGCTTTTTCTATCTCTTCGTGGGAGTAGATTACACCGCAAATCTCTTCATTTTCCAGCATAGGGGTTTCAATGCTGATTCCCTTAATCACGGACAGTCTGACCTTCACCTCTGCGAAATTTTCCACACCGCCATCACTTCTCCGTCTCCATCGCTGCATGCACATCTCCCAAGGAAGATAGCGCCCATCATGGAATACAGGAAAAATAAAGGCTTGCTAACTTTAATGCGCTTGTTGTCCATGTTTCCGCCGTAGCGCCCGGTGTACCGCAGTTGATGGAAGCATTTTTCCGGCGCAACACCGATAACACCAATCATGGGCGTAACTTCAAAAACAAGCTTGTCGTTGAAATGAACCTTGTCCTCTTCCACCTTAATCCGTTTTACAGACTCTTCTTTCACCAAAGAGCCAAGAACGCCGTGTCCGGAAGGGCACATTACGCCCTGCTTATCCAGCGCGATTTCAGGTTTTCCACGCTTGGGACATCTCCTGCCTTTGCATTCTGCACATAGACAGGGCCGGTGGCGGGATGATTCAGTCCCCAGTTCAAAGCTCCGATGCATGTTCCTCTTCACTAAGCTGATTATCAAAGCAGTCATGGGTACGAAAAATGACGGTTTCTCCGTCCATCACCTCCGCTACGCATTCATTTTACTGTCAAAAAGCAAATACCCTATTATTTTCAATGATTTTTCATAGTTTTACCTTCATCCGATTTTCCTAGGGCTGATTCGGCCTTTTGATTCCATACAAATTTGAGAAAACAGATGATTCTCCTTTCTGTCAAAGCATTTCATGTATCTTGTATGATACATTAGATACGCAATTTTGCATGTTATTCTTTGAAAACAGATTGACACAGCCTTCAAAAGAAAAGAAAGAATCCCTGCCCAAAGCCCCACCGCCGTGCTATGCTGGAGGAAGTCAGAATACAAGAAGGGCGTAAAAGCAATGACTCTTACAAAAATGGAATGTCCCAACTGTCACGGCACCTTAGCATATTCCGGAGGAATGAAGGAAGCTTCGTCACCTGTGAATATTAGTAAAACCAAGGTCTACATCAGAGCCTATAAGCCGATATCACCCAGAACATTCATATCGATAATGTCAATATGGGGCAGCAAAGAAGCACTCCTCCAGCAAGGCAGGAACTCAATGCCAGTGCAGACTGGTTGCCCTCGTTGGCATACTTCTATTTATCACATAATGCTTTTCGTCAGCAATACATTTCGTGCGCCTCATAAAAGCGTTACTCTGACGACGACAGAAAGTTTCGGACTGTACCGGAGGATGAAACCGTAAAAAGCTTCGTGAAACAGCCTTCGGAAAGAAGCTGAAGGATATTACAAGGGAGGTTACAGCTCTCTTGCTTTCCTGTCCATTCATAAAATCAGCAGGCCGGTTCCGACCAAACAGAGAAGTGGCAGTTTGACTATGCAAAGTCTCTGAATGAGGACAGCGCGGCCGAGGACTGGAAACGCTTTATTTTCCTATCACAGATACCATCGATGAAGCGGATGATACGAGGTTTTACGACTGAGTTAAGCTCCTCCCTGGTTATCAGGTGCACTTCGGCTATAGTGCCAACTCGATGCGAATACCCTGGAAAGTCTGACCAATCTCGCTATTTTTCCGGAGAATATGAGGATTTTCGAACTCTCATGAAGCTTTTCGCGATCCCCGAACAGATTCTTGGACTCTGCAGCATTACTCTGGACGATGATGCCACCGGTGATTCCTACTCCGGCGAGGATGCAGAGAGAAGACCAGGACGCGCCCTTTAAGCATTTTCTTCTCTGGAAGAGCTCACCCTTCATATCGATGATGACTATACGAAGGGCTTCTGTTTCCTGCAGGCTTTCGAGCTCAAGACGCTTGCTCTGGAGCTTAATGCGGACAAAAAGCCCATGGATCTCCCCTCTCCTCTTTAAGCAGCCTAAACAGTCTGGACCTCTTGGGAACAGGAGATAGTTCCGTGGAAAATGTTGCCGTACTTTCCGGTATGCCCCAGCTGGAGCAGCTCTCCTTACAGAATTTAAAGGATGTAAAGGACTTGAACTTCGTGCAAAACATGCCGAAATTAAAATCCCTAAGTTTAGTGAGACCTTTCAATTTTGAATCTGGACGGTTTATCGGGACATCTTTCGTCAAACAGCCTCTCCATTGACTGCTCTTCCCTGGAAAATGTCAATGCCCTCAGCACCCTCAGTTCTTTACAGACACTTTCCTTCGGGTATCACACGTATCAGCTTCCTGATTTACATGGCTTAAGCGCCTTGGAAAATGTGAACTGCTATTCCCATGGATCGAGATTCCATTGCCCACATGCCTTCCATAAAGACGCTGACAATCCATAATTATCAGTATCGAATACAGTGCAGATTTTCTGCAGGGAATAGAATGCATTAACAGATTTGACCATTGTGGGAAATGGCATTATCGGTGCAGTGCAGCCGGACTTGGGACCTGTCCTTCGGACACTTCCTGCCCTTACCATCTGGAATTCCAGGTTTGCCTTTGATAAATATACGGATTATACCCAAAACTTTTTACAAATAACGGAGCCAAAGAGCTTATTTTCTCTCCGAACAAAAGTCGCTCATCCAGTGACTATCCTGTTCTTCCGTTTCTCTAAGCCCATGGAGGACGACAACACGGTGGAAGACCTGACCCTCTGACAAACGCAACACTCAAGAATTTGGATGATGAATCGGAAGATTTTTCCACTAATGCAAAAGTCTTTCCTCTCTCATTACAAGGCCTTAAAAAGTCTGAATATCAGTGACAATAAACTGCAAAGCCTGGATTGCCTGGATGGCCTATAGCACCCTGGAGGAGCTGGATTTCTCGAGATAACTATGTCTCCGACATTTCCGTTCTTCGGAATCTTCCCAAACCTAAAGAAAGGTGAAAATGAGCGGAAATCCCCATCGTAAATGCGGAGCTGCTGCCGGATGGTGTGAGGTAGTGAAATAAATTATTTGTCATGATAATGTGAACCACTGCATAATTTCTATATGTTTTCCGTGATACGAAATACAATTCTATTTTTCATCAATATGAACACTCCAATCACTGAGGGTCTCCTTCAGTGGCTCCAGTTTCCTATACATTGATAGCCATTTCGATTAATATCCATCAATAATTTATTGATTCTTTTCAGTGTCTTCTTATCCTGCAACTGCCAATAAAGATATTCTTCCCACGCAGACTCCTGCCACAATATCTTCATTAATCCACCTCAATCAAAATCATATTTCCTTTAATATGCTCTTGCCCTGAACGTACACTCTCGATACGTCTTTTTAACTCCTTTATATTACTTTCACTACTAAATGGATGCAGGAAACATCAAAAGAATTCTATGTTCCTTCCACCTTCTTTGCAAATATGGTAAAAGCGGCACTCATGCTGAGTCCCAGTTCTGTGCATACCTGCTCCATATTCTTTTTTTATCTTCTGCATCAAACGAAAATTCACATTTACCGCCTGTCCCATAGCTTCTCTATTCCTTTCTTATCGAAAATTTTGTTTTTCTATTGTAATGCAAATGTAATGAATATTGCAATATATTTATTTCATTTTTCTAGCTACTATAAACCGGTGAAAATTGAATCATCATGTTTTATCCGTATGAATCTTACATTTTAGATGATAGATTACTTTAAAATTATCTCTTAAAAATAGCAATATTGCTATAATTTAATGCATGTAGTATTCTTTTCTAGAAGCCAAATGTGAACTTGTAAAACAATATGAGGAGAAAAAAATGAAAAAAGAGCAAAAAGCATTGGCATTACTTCTGGCATTATCTTGCAGCTTTTCTACCTATGTTTCTGCAGCAACTATCATAAATGAGACGGTACTGTCTGAAGGAATAAAGCAAAGTTTTTCCGGAAGAAAAAGAGTACAAAGTTCTTCTGAAAACGTAATGGAAGAAAAATGCATGAAAAAATGCGCTTGAAGAAAACGTAATGGAAAAAAATGTAGTCGAAGAAAAAATGAAGTCGAAAAAGATTACAGAAATAGAGTCTGAGGCTACAGAGAGAACGCATTTTATGCCGAAAAAGAACTTTCCGGTGTGCTTGTTACGGTGCAGGCTGATTCAGGGGTATTTCAAAGGACGCGACTTTACGGTGAAAGCTCTCTAAAGTCGAGGAACAGAAGAGTGGATTCCACTGTAAAAGAAACTTGAGGAGGATAAGCAAAATCTTCTACAGAGCATCATTTTTGATATCAGTGTTTTGGATAAGGATGGAGAAAAATACAGCCGGATACCGCAAAAGGAGAGTGAAGTCAGCTTTTCAAAGCTTTCTTTTCTGGAGGAAAATGCGGAAAAGCAGATTTCCAGTGTTTCATCTGGACAGTGTTGAAGCAGCGGCAGAAAAGTTAGAGACAGAAAAAAATAGAGGAGAAAGAAAATGCAGTAAAAGGTATCGGCAGAGCATTTCTCCGTATTTGCCGTTTCTTTGGTTGAGAAAAGAAAGCTCTTGGAAGAGCTTGCTTATTTGTCGAGATACGATAGCGGTGGAGTTAGGGGAACTAATCACTATCCATGAACTGCTTCACAGTTATGTTTTACGCTGCAAGTGATACCGGAGACGAATCCACCGTTATTGGCATCAAAAGCATGACGCTTATGGACAACTCGCCATTGAGGCATTGCACGAAGGAACAGCCAAACTGCTTGTAGCCCAAAAGAAATGGCGAGGGGGCTAACAAAAGAATTTAAGATTATCGTACAGAAGGCACCTCTAAGTGGAAGACTAGGAAAGCAAATTGAATATAGTTTAAGCGGCACCGGAAATGATATGACTCTGACACTCCGTGGAAGAGGAAACGGATGCAATTAAAAGTGGCTCCTAGGGAACCCTATGGGAATAAGATTCGCAAAGTGATGATAGAAGAAAGGGATAGAAAAGCTGAATGTGAGGGGTGTCAGCCTTTGGACATATGGACTATTTGGAGACAGTGAGTCTTCCCTCTACCCTTAGAAATACCATACCATGCCTTTTATGATTCGAAAAACTTGGGGATGTCACGATTCCGGCTTCCGTGCGGAGGATTGGAGAGGAGGCATTTTACAAGTTTAAAGAAATGAAAAAGAAAAATACGATTATCAATCATTCTCCGGTATTTATGAGGTCAGAAAAAAGGCTGGCACTATAATCCGGATTACACTTCTGTACAACAAACTGCCAAGGAAGATGAAAATGGAGAAAAGAAAGAATATTTCTTTTTAACAATGTGAATTTTTATACGCTCCCGAAATCAATAAATATTTTTTTGAGTTGGAAGTAACAGGTAATCCATTTATAAACTTTTTATCTGTATAAGACAGAAGATCCAAACAAAATGGTTGGTATACAGAATTTTTACAGATGACAGTGGAAGATTCAAGAAGAGTCTGCGTTTGGGATATCTGACAGTACGAGGCCCAATGCCGGGTTCCCGAAGTCAATAAGATATTCATTTCGTATCTATTTGATTTTAGGGACACAAGTACACTTTCCTTTTGCCAGGGCACACCTACTATTGTACATTTTTAACGGATCAGGAGGCGCATAAGCCCATCTAGTGAGACACAATTGTTGCAAAAAGTGGTTACCGTGTCGGATGAGGCGCGCTTACCCGCGTCGACAGAATTTTAGCTGGCAAATAACAGGAGAAAAAAAGCCCTATACAGTTTACAATAAACGGCAGCGGACGGATGCAGGGTCTTAATGCAAACGGAGAACTTCGCTCCTGGAATAAGCTCTTGAATGCTCTAGGAACGAGGCGCATCTGGGAATTAAGGGAAATATTACTGCCTTGGACTCCCATGCCTTGGCGGGCGTCGATTACATTAAGAAAGGCTTAGTGTTGCCGGATTCTATCGTAGAAATAGAGTTCTGTTTTTCTAAGAAATCGATGAGGGACAATCTTGTCTTCGAAGAATTTAAAGAAAATAGAGAATTCCGCTTTTCGTAATCTTTCTTACAAGGGAGATTTATCCTTACCGGCCGGACTGGAAAGTATCAGGGAAAGCGCTTTCCTTGACTTGAAAGAGGCAAATACCATCACGATTCCCGCCTCCGTTACGCATATCGGGGCAGGCGCTTTCTATAAAGATAAGATGAATTTTAAGGGAAAGAATCGTATAGTAAATCACTCTTCCCTGAAACTTGGTACGATATGTAAACCCGCTTTTTACGGGTACACAACCGATGATTCCGGGAAGCGCCGATTCCTTCTAATTCCGGAAGCGGCAGAGGCGGCTCCGGCGAAGGCAGCAGTTCAGGTGGCGAGTGGAGGTTCCGGCGGAGGAAGCAGTTCGGGCGGTAGCAGCGGGACACCGATGGTTTTGAGGGCAGACCGCAATCTGCCGTCCAATGTAAACTGGCAAAAGAGACGCAAAGGGCTGGTGGATTTTAAATCCGGATGGAAGCTACCGAAATCACAGTGGTTATGGATGAATAATCATTGGTACTATTTTTAATCAGAAGGCTATATGTTCACCGGTTGGCTTTTCTATAACAATGCCTGGTATTATTTTTGAAGAAAATGAAGGCAGTGAGCAGGGAAAAGATGAGCCTTGGCTGGAAGGAGATTCGCGGCTTCTGGTATTGCTTCAGTGAAGAGGTCGGTGCGGAAAAACGGCAAGATGCGTACCGGTTGGCAGGAGCTTAAAGGTAAGTGGTACTATCTGAACCCTCAGGCCGGAGCGGATAACGGAAAGATGCTTTTTCAATACCAAGGTTGAGGGTTATCCCTTGGCGGATGGTGCTTGGCAGACAGCGTAGGCAGATTGTAAAATCATATTGCTATAGATTCCTTCAAAGAAGCCTCTCCTCAAAGAAGCGGGCGAGGCCATAAAAAACGGTATTTTACGGGTAGTTCCTGATGCAGAGGTTTTGATATCTCCTCTGGCAGACGGAGGGAAGGCACCGTGGAAAACGCTGTTGGAAGCTTTTAGGGGAAGCTTGGAAACAGTCCGGGTAAAAAGGACCGTTGTTTCAAGAGGTGGAAGCTCATTACGGTATTCTAACGGAATTCAGAAATCCCAGGCGGAAACAGAATCGAATACCCAACGGGAAACACTGCCTAAAAATCACTCGAAAGAATGCTCTGAAGCACACTCAGATACACGTCAGAAACAGACTCGCAATATTCTCCCAAAGGATGGAAAGCTAGCCGTTATGGAAATGTCTCAAGCTTCCGGCATTACTCTCTCTCCGGCGGAAAAGAAATCCGCTGAAAACCAGTAGCTATGGTGTGGGACAAATGATTTTAGATACCTATCACAAGGGATGTCGTCGCTTTTTTTAATCGGCATCGGCGGTTCCTCCACAAATGACGGTGGAATCGGAATGTTAAACGCATTAGGCTTTCGTTTTACCAAAGAGAACGGAGAAAATCAGCCCTTGCGGAGAAGGACTGAAAGATTTGGCCCGAATAGAAAATATTTTTTTCTCGAAGGACTTTATTACAATGTTCCTTCCAGATTGCCTGTGATGTAGAGAATCCTCTTTACGGGAGAAAATGGAGCAAGTCTTGATCTATGGATTCAAAAAGGCGGAAACAAGGAAATGCTTTCCCAAATGGATCTTTGGATGAAGCATTATAGTGAGCTTGTAAAAGAATATAACCCTGCTGCCAATTCGGAAGCTCCCGGATCCGGAGCTGCGGGAGGCTTGGGCTTTGCCTTTCGCAGTTTTCTTCAGGGAGAATTAAAGTCCGGAGTTTCCTTGATTTTGGAAGAAACCAAACTTTCCGAGAAAATGCAGGGAGCCGATTTAGTGATTACGGGAGAAGGAAGGCTGGACGAACAATCCTCCATGGGAAAAGCCCCAATCGGTGTAGCAAAAGCTGGCCAAGCACAGGGAATCCCTGTTCTGGCCTTTGCAGGAGCTGTAACAGTGGGGGCAAAAAGCCTGCAACCAAGCCGGAATAGACGCTTACTTCCCCATCCTGCGAGAAATCACCACTTTAGAAGACGCCATGAATAAAGAAAATGCTCGGAGAAATTTAGAGGACACCGTTGAACAGGTGATAAGGCTCTACCGCCTACGGCATAAAAAGTAATAAAGAAAAGTGGCTGTAAACATCAAAATATAGAAATTTTCGGCAATATAGGTCTGAATGAGGGGTGGTCTGAGCCCATCGGTACTTACTGAAAGCGAGTGAAGCGAAGCTGAAGTTAGTACCACTGTATGCGAAGCTGGCGAAGCGTGCCCCAAGTTCAGACCTATACTAGAAAAATCTATTTTTGATTTTACAGCCACTTACTATGGAATCTTAGCGTGCCCTGATTCCAAAGCTGTCCTGCGAAAAGCTTCTAGTGCTTTTTCACAGTTCTCTATTTTTCTTCGGCATGGAATGTACCGCTTCTCCGAATACATCCTCCAAAGCCTCTCCCACTCCTTCATTGTAGGTTGGGTGAGCTCTCATAGCCTTCAGCAGCTGCTCTACGGTAAATCCGTTTGCTACGGCATTACCAAACTCTCCAATCATATCGGTTGCTCTTGCACACATCATTTGCACACCCACAACTGCATGGCTCTTGCTGTCGGACAGAATCTTAATAAATCCGCGCTCTTCCTTGGAAATCATGGATTTTCCGTTTCCGCTCATCATGAACTTACCAACATTGATTTCTAAGCCCTGCTCCTTGGCGATGGCCTCGGTAATTCCAACAGAGGCGATTTCCGGTGAGGTGTAAACGCAGCCCGGTACCACATTTAAGTCAATGCTTCTCTTGTGTCCTGCCAGCTCCTCCAAAAGGCAAATGCCCTGTGCGGAAGCAAGGTGTGCAAGCTGTAAGCCCTTAATCAGGTCTCCTATGGCATAAACCCCGTCCATGGAGGTCTTGAAGTGCTCGTCTACCACTACTCGGCCTCTCTCCATTTCCAGTTCTACCCCTTCTCCGAAGAGTCCCTGGGTATTGGGCACGACCCTACTGCGCAAAGCACGTACTGGGATGTTACCTTCACCGGCTCATCCTTCTCGGTATAGAAGCAGGAAACTCCCTCTGCTTCCTTTTCCACCTTCTCCACCTTAACGGAGGTATGGATATCGATGCCTCTCTTCTTTAAAATCAACTTCAAATTCTGAGAAATATCCTTATCCATGTTGGCCAGAATACTGGGCAGAGCCTCCAGAATGGTAACCTTGGTTCCTAAGGAGGCGAAAATGGAGGCAAACTCCACACCGATTACTCCTCCGCCAATGATGCTTAAGCTCTTGGGTACTTCCTGTAATTGGAAGAGCTCATCACTGGTTAATACTCCTTCACTATCCAGTCCCGGAATCGGTACTAAGGCAGGCTTGGATCCAACAGCCAAAATCACATGCTTCGCCTGATAATTTCCTGCTCCTTCTCCACCGCTTACGGTAACGGAACCGTCTTTCTCTAAAGTTCCCAGCCCCTTCAGGTAATCGATGCCGTTGGACTTAAAGAGCTGCTCTACTCCTCCTACCAGCTTATCGATAATATCCTGCTTATATTCCAAAATCTTGCCGTAGTCATAGGAAATATTCTCGGCAAAGATACCGTACTCCTTCGCATTCTGCATTTCTCTGTAAAGTTCTGTGGCATGAACCATAGCCTTTGTAGGAATACAGCCTCTGTTTAAGCAGGTTCCTCCCACTCTGTCCTTCTCTACCACTGCAGTCTTAAAGCCTAATTTTGCAGACTTTAATGCTGCTACATATCCGCCGGGACCGGCTCCTATGATAATCACATCATAACTCATAATTGTTACTCCCCTAATATTTGCTGTCTTACAAGGTTTCCAGAGCAATACCGGCTTAGTATACTTACACTCTCCGCCTTAATTTCTCTCTCCCTTAACGCCCATCTAGCTTCTTAGCAAGAAGAGCTGTTACATAAAGAATCCTTCAAAGAAGAACCGGAGCTTTTGCTTGTTTCGATAAAGCTATGCTTTTTCAAACAAAACTCTTGTTCACTCTCTCTTTTATCCTTATATAACAGCTCTCTAATCATCTACTTTATTTTACTTTCTTTCGAAATGATGTATCGGCTTTTTGCCTTTACTTTCTTTCATAGTGAAATATCGGCTTTTTGCCTTTATCTCCACTCATAGCAAAGTATCAGCTTTTTCGCCTTTACTTCCACTCATAACGAAGTACTGGCTCTCTTGCTGCCTTTACTTCATCCAATCTTCCTACCGGAGTAGTTACAGGAGCATCATGAAGCGCCTGTGGATTGGTCTGAGCTTCCTCATAAAGCTTTCTGAAAACAGCTACAGCATCATCCAAAGTTTCCTTGGACTCTGTCTCTGTAGGCTCAATCATCAAAGCTTCATGAACGATAAGCGGGAAGTACATTGTGGGCGGATGCATTCCGTTATCCAACAGAGCTTTGGCAATGTCCATTGCAGAAACCCCTGTCTTTTGCTTAAGATCCTCTAAGCTCATAACGAACTCATGCATACAAATCTGATCATAAGCCATGGTATAGAGATCCTTCAGCTTATTCATCATGTAGTTGGCATTCAGCACCGCATTCTTACTAGCCTGTGGAATTCCTTCTTTTCCTAAGGTCTTGATATAGGTTAATGCCCTAACCACTACCAGGAAGTTTCCGTAGAAGGCCTTCATGTCTCCGATAGACTTTGGAGCCTTCACAAACTTCTTCACTGCATCTCCGTCAACCAGATATCCGGGCATGAAATCAGCAAGAAGCTTCTTACATCCAACAACTCCGCTTCCGGGGCCTCCGCCACCGTGAGGTGTGGAGAAGGTCTTATGAAGATTCAAGTGAATAACGTCAAAGCCCATGTCTCCGGGACGAACAACGCCCATGATAGCGTTTAAGTTGGCACCGTCATAATAGTTTAATCCGCCGCAATCATGGATTAACTTGGTAATCTCTAAGATATTTTCATCGAAAATACCTACGGTATTGGGGTTGGTCAGCATCAAGCCGGCAACATCATCCCCTAAAACCGCCTTGAATTTCTCCATATCTACACAGCCGTGCTCATTGGAAGGAATGGTTACCACCTTGTAGCCTGCCATAGTAGCGGTTGCGGGGTTGGTTCCGTGAGCCGCATCGGGAATAATAATCTTGTTTCTGTTAAAATCCCCCTCTGCTCTCATGGTAAGCCTTAATCAGCATGATTCCGGTGAACTCACCGTGAGCACCAGCTGCAGGCTGAACCGTTAAACGATCCATACCGGTTACTTCACAAAGAAGGGTTTCAATCTCCTGGATTACGGAAAGGCAACCCTGTACGGTATGCTCCGGCTGCAAGGGATGAATCTCTGCAAAACCGGGTAAAGCTGCCATATCATCATTAATCTTCGGATTGTACTTCATGGTGCAGGAACCCAAAGGATAGAAGCCGTCATTTACACCTCTACACTTTTTAGCAAGCTCTGTGTAGTGTCTGCTGATTTCTGTCTCTGAAAGCTCCGGCAAATGTAATTCAGCCTTTCTTTGATCCTTTGCAGGAACATCTACCACTTCCACATCACAGGGAGGGAACAAACTGCAATGTCTGCCGGATTTGCTTTTCTCGAAAATAAGCATTACTTCACCTCCTTTAAGATTTCTACTACACGGTCCATAGAAGCCTTATCATTAACTTCCGTACAGCACCAGAGAATTCTCTTATCATCCAGAGGATATCCGCCAAGGATGCCTTCCTTCTCTAAAGCCTCTAATGCCTTTGCGGAAGAAACGGAAGACTCTGTTACGAATTCATTGAAGAAATTTGCCTTATACTGTGGCTTAAAGCCAATCTTTTCTAATTCCTTGGCCAAATAATGAGCCTTGGAGGTAGAAAGACTTGCCGCTTCCTTTAAGCCTTCCTTACCTACTGCTGCAAGATAAACACCTACAGCTAAAGCACAAAGTGCCTGGTTGGAACATACGTTACTGGAAGCTTTTTCTCTACGGATATGCTGCTCTCTGGCCTGCAGAGTCAATACATAACCGGTTCTTCCCTGATGATCCTCTGTAGCTCCTACGATTCTTCCGGGAAGATTTCTCTTCATCGCATCAGTGGATGCCATGAATCCAAGGTAAGGTCCTCCAAAAGCAATGGGAAGTCCTAAAGGCTGTCCGTCACCAACCGCAACATCCGCTCCATACTCCTGGGAGTCTTAAGAATACCAAGAGAAATGGGATTTACGCTCATAGCAAACTTTGCCCCTGCCTCATGAGCAATCTCTCCAATCTTCTCTGCATCCTCCAGATTGCCGTAGAAATTCGGATGCTGGATGAAAACTACAGCAGATTCCGCATCTGCCTTAGCCTTCAAAGCCTCCACGTCTGTCACACCGTCCTTCTCCGGAATAATCTCTACCTGCATACCATTACCATGGCAATAGGTCTTGATGGTTGAAATCGTGTCCGGATGCATCAGAGCGGAAATCAAAGCCTTGCTTCTCTTTCTCTCTCTGCACATTGCTACTGCCTCAGCCGCAGCCTCAGCTCCGTCATAAACGGAAGCATTGGATACGTCCATGCCGGTCAAGTCGCAGATCATGGTCTGATATTCAAAAATAGATTGTAAAATACCTTGGCTGGTCTCTGCCTGATACGGGGTATATGCCGTCAAGAAATTCTCTTTACCAATCACGCTCTTTACGATAGAGGGAATAAAATGACGATATGCTCCGGCACCTCTGAAGATAACCGGGAACACTACGTTTTTGTCCGCCAATGCAGACATATCTCTACGTACTTCCAACTCGGATAAACCGGCAGGAATAGAAAGCTCGCCTTTTAATTTTACTTCCTGTGGAATATCTCTAAACAGATCATCAAAGGAAGAAAAACCGCTTTCCTGCAGCATCGCCTTCTGCTCCGCGTCGGTATTGGGAATGTATTTTCCCATAAGTCCACCACCTTTCTTTCGGATAGTTTCTTCTCTTTAGAGGACAGAACTCCTTTTTCTCCATTCTATCCTCTTCATCGGAAGAATCTTCATGCTATCTCTTTACAGTGTCTTTAAGAACTCCTCATACTCTTCTGCGGAAAGAAGCTCTTCCTTCTCTGTAACATCCTTTACCTTTACGAACCAAGCCTCATAGGGAGAGCTGTTGATGCTTTCGGGAGCATCCAAAACAGCCTCATTGATTGCACTAACCACACCGGTTAATGGAGACAATACATCGGAAACAGCCTTTACAGACTCTACGTCAGAGAAAGCCTCTCCCTTAGTTACACTGTCGCCCTCTTCCGGAAGATTTACGAAAACCAAATCTCCTAATTCGCTCTGCGCATAGTCGCTAATTCCTACTACGTACTCTCCGCCTTCTTCCTTAACCCACTCGTGATCCTTGGTATACAATAATCCCTTTTGAACTGCCATCTTTTTTTCCTCCTTAAAATAAGTAGTGTTGATTAAACCGTTTTTCTTTTATAAAATAGATCTTCCCGGAAGAAAAATCTGATTTTAAAAATTTGTCTTTCTTCGAGTATTGCGCCTAAATTCTGCAATCTCTCCCTGAAAAGTATTTTTTACTTCTCTCTCTTGTAGAAGGGAAGTGCTACCACTTCTACATCTACCTTACGTCCGCGAACGTCTACCTGAAGCTGAGTGCCCACCTCTGCATACTTGGGATCGATTAATGCCATTCCTACAGGATAGTTTAAGAATGGGCAGTGAGTTCCGGATGTGGTGTGACCGATAACCTGGTCTCCTGCCAAAACGTCCTGATGTTCACGGATAACGCCTCTACCGGTAACCTTCAGGCCGACTCTCTTAATCTTCGGCTCTCCCTTGGCTTCAATAGCAGCCTTTCCGATAAAATCAGGTTTGTCCATCTTTACCGCAAACTTCAATCCGGTCTCAAGGGAGTGATTTCATCGTCCATCTCATGACCGTAGAGAGGCATAGCTGCTTCCATACGAAGGGTATCTCTGGCACCAAGTCCGCAGGGAATCAGTCCCTCTTCTTTTCCTGCTGCCAAAAGCTTATCCCACATTTCCTCCGCCTTGCTGCTGTCCAGATACAGCTCTACACCGTCTTCTCCGGTATAACCGGTCTTGGAAACAATACAGGGAATGCCGTCAACCGTAGCATTAAATACGGCATGGTAGTATTTCTGAGGAATATTTTCTTCGGAGGCCAGCTTTCTGATAATATCCATGGCCTTAGGGCCTTGAAGGGCAATCTGGGCATAATCATCGGAAACATTGGTGAATTCCACATCCCCGAACTTATGCTGTACCATCCAGTTAAAGTCCTTCTCACGGTTGGCAGCGTTTACAACGATGAAGTAGTCGTTCTCTCCTTTCTTGTAAACGATTAAATCGTCTACCACACCGCCGTTTTCATTACACATCAGGCTGTATCTTGCCTGTCCGTCCACCATGTTCTCAAAGTTATTGGTTAAAATCTTCTGAAGATTTGCCAATGCATCCTTTCCTTTGCAAAAGTACCTCACCCATGTGGGACACGTCGAAAAGTCCGGCTTCGGTTCGAACAGCCATGTGCTCCTTGATTACTCCACTCTGCTCATACTGAACAGGGAGAAGAAATCCGGCGAAAGGAACAATCTTTCCACCTGCCTTCACATGCGCTTCATACAACGGTGTCTTTAATTCCATAAACTGCCTCCTTTGTTTTATGGTGATTTTATCATCATGCTTTTTCCCCATCCTCTGACCCCCTATCTTCAGAACATCCGGGCAAAAAGTAATTACTCTACAATTCATTATAAAAAAATTTTTCTTTTTTTCAATGCATAAAAAAAATAAAAATATATAGGTTTTCTCCGGTTCATCCGGCCTGTCTTTTCTCTCAAAACCCTTTAGGCCAGCATATCCGCAATCTCAGACACGGAAATTCGATAAAGCTTTCCCTCCAAGCCTCTTTCCCTAAGACCCTTTAAAAGGGAATCCCGGTCAAAAGCCAGTCCTACAAAGGCTTTTACTGATTTCCTCAGGATTCAGGGTACTGAAAAAAATCTCCACTGATAGAAGCTTCCTGTATTTTGCCCTTTTGAATCTCTAAGGAAAAAAATGCATCTTCCCGCCAGAAAGCGTCCAATCTTTTCCATGTTGAACTTCGGATTTTTTCCGTACAGACTGTCCCAGTTTTGAAAATGAGTCTTGGCCAGTTCCTTAACTCTCAGAATTTCTTCCTTGGAAAGCTCCAGGCGATTGGCTTTATTCTCTTCTCCCAAAATGGCGAAACCATCAGTTCCTTAAAGTCCTCCGGGGAAATCTTCTCTTTCAAATGCTCGAAATGTTGCAAACTCTCTCCCGCACCGACTGGATGCTTTTTGGAAATAATCTTGTACTCATCCACCCTGGTGGAATTCACCATCTTCTCGATATCCGTGGAAAAAAAGCAGAGATCCGTGGTGGACAATGCTTTCCCCAAGATGATACTGGGCATTGCCGGAAAACTTTCGTCCCGCAATACAGAGGTCATTTCTTCCGTTAAATTCTGCTTTCACGGAAAGCTTCGCCAAGGCATCCAGTACCGGGCTTAGGTATTTTTTAAACTCTATCCCCTCTTCCTTGTAGCGGTCGATAAAGGTAAACTGCCAGCCTCCCAAATCCGTGTAAATGGTGCCTCCCCCGCTCATCCGCCGTACCAGATTCATCTTCTGCTCTCTGGCATAGGGGAGATTCACCTCCTCCGCCAGGTTTTGGTATTTGCCCAGCATCAGGGTAGGGGTGGTTCTCCAGAAAGAAAAACCGTTTCTTCCAACTTCTTTTCTTCGGCTAAGTAATATTCCAGACCGAAGTTCTCATAAACGTCCGTGGACTCTAAATCAATATAAACCATGCACGTCCTCCAAAGCTTCCCAAGCTCTGTAGGAGCTTCTGGCTAAGGGTGCGGAAGCTACGTGGTGAAAGCCCTTTAAAAGAGCATTCTTTTTATAGCGGGCAAAATCCTCCGGGTGTGGCATATCTGGCCAAGGGGTAATGCTCCTTGGTGGGTTGCAGATATTGTCCGATGGTTAAGATATCACAGCCGGTTTCCAGCACATCATCCATCAGCCTGTCAATCTGCTCTTCCGTCTCTCCAAGCCCTACCATGAATCCTGTCTTTACCCGGATATCCGGAGAATGTTGCTTGCAGTAACGGAGCACTCCTAAGGACCTTTCATAAGCCGCCTGGGGACGAACCGCCTTCTGCAATTCCTTTACCGTCTCCACATTGTGGTTCAGAACTTCCGGCTTAGCTTCCAAAACGATGTCTAAGGACTCCGTCCTTCCCTTCATATCGGAAATCAGGGTTTCAATGGTGGTGCCTGGACAAAGCTCCCGAATCGCCCGGATGGTTTTCGCAAACTGTAAGGCTCCTCCATCCTCCAAATCATCTCTTGTGGAGCAGGTCAAAACCACATGCTTCAGATGCAACTGCTTTGCCGCCTTGGCCACATTCATAGGCTCTTCTTCGTCCACCGCCTCCGGTCTTCCGCAGGTCACATTGCAAAGCGGCAATTTCTGGTGCAAACGCTTCCCAAAATCATAAAGGTTGCCGTGTGCTTCCGATAACACTCTCCCATATTGGGACAGTTGGCTTCCTTACAAACGGTATTCAAACGAAGATCCTTCATCAGGGCTGCCACCTCTTCGGTAGCCTCCTGATTGTATCGAACCTTCAACCAGTCCGGCTTCTTCCCTAAAGAAGGAGGGGCAGCCTGTAAATCCTCCGCTTTCTCCAATGTCTTCTCCATATCTCGCTCCCTATCTCACTCCCTATCCTGTCCTTAAGCTGTTTTTCAATCACTGCCTTCAGAACGTCTTTTTCATCCATCCTTACCACTAGTTTCTATAATCATTACTTTTGAAGGCCTCTATAATCATTACTTTTGGCGGTCTCTAAACTCCTCGCCTTAAGCTGTCTCTTCGATTAAAGCGACCTTCTCCAACACCCCTACCGTATCTCCTTCTTCACAGCACTGTTCTACCAAAGTTCCCTCAAAGCCGGATTCCACTTGGGTAACCACCTTGTCCGTTTCAATCTCAAAAATCGGTTCCCCCTTCTTTACCGGGTCTCCCACTTCCTTCAACCAGGCGCAAACCACTGCCTCCTGCATCTCCGGTCTTAACTTCGGAATCACAATTTCTTTCTTCATCTTCTACTCCTTCTATAATGCAAGCCCTATTAAGGCTTCTCTGACTTCCTTACTGTCCTGTGGCTTAAGACGTTCCGCCAAATCGGAAAACTTTTCTTCAAAAAGCTCTAAAGAAAATGGCTGTCCTTGGAAAAGTGCTCTGACTTCCTCTTCTGAAAAATAAGGGGACTGTATCGTAAAATCTTCGATTCTTCCCTTCCGGACCTGATAACTGATCCGTATCTTTTCTCCTTGGAAAATACCTTCCTTTTCAAAAGAGAAATGAGGCGTTTTTCCATAGGTCCATTCCCAGGAATGGTATTTTTTTCTCAGCAAATCCTCTCTACCTCCGCCTTTTTCCGCCTCTGTAAGAGCTAAGGCTTCCGGCTTAGCTCCCCATGGATGCCATTAAGGCTTCCATAAAGCTTTCTATGGGAGGAACCTCCGTAAAGGGACATCCTTCCTTTCCTAAGCCTTCCCAGGATTCACTGATATTACAAACCTTGCAGATTGCCGAGGGAGAAGCCTTCGACTGAATGTGAACACTTTTTATTCTTGGTGGTAATCTCATCCAAAAGACTTAAGTCCGATGTATAAAAGTAGAGTCCCATGATGTAAAACCCGTTCTCCGGTGGCCTTTTGGGCACTGCCGGAAATCTTCTTTCCCCCTATGGTAATATCGGAGCATCTGTTCTTCTCCGCCTTAATCCCAAGCCTTCGCAAAGCATCGATTACCGGAAGGAGAAAATCGTCATACTCTAAAATCTTGTTTCTTTTCTTCATTAGGCTGTAATTCACATTGCCTAAATCATGATACACCGTACCTCCGCCGCTGCTTCTGCGAACAACCGGAATCCCTCTTTCCTTTAACCGGCATAAGCTTACTTCCTGGCTGATGTTTTGATAACAGCCTACGATAACTGCCGGAGTATTCCGCCAAAGAAGAAAAATATCCTGCTCCGTTCTATTCTGAAAAAGATATTCTTCCAAGGCCTGATTATAAAAGGGGTCCAAGGAGGGATTTATAATTCCAATCATAGGCTCAGCTCTTTCTATCCCGAAAATTCTTTCTATTTTTTCGGAAAAACAGTGAGATTTTTCCTCTACAATATTCATTATAAACATTATTTATAAAATGTCGATATAATAGCGCTAGAATTTATAAATAATAACAGTATTTAAGAGGAAAAACTTGTCTATTTTGACTAGGTTTTTCCTCTTAAATACTGTTTTATACTTTTATTTTTTTGTTTAATTATTAACAAATCCGGCTTTTTACAAAAGAAAGCAAAGCTTCTCTATCATTTTTCCGAAGGATTCTGCATCACATAATCCAAAGCCTGATGCAAAAGTTCTCCCATAGCCGGCCCGGCTTGCACTCCTATAGACAGTAAATCTTTTCCCTTAATTGCCAGATTGGAAAGGGTATAGCAATCCCCCTCCTCCTGAATCTTTTGAAGCCATGAAAGTCGAAGCTGCACCTGCTCCGCCATAGCCTTTCCCGGGGTATTGGAAACATTTTCCAAAAGGAGCGCCTTGGTATCATAAAAGTCCTGAATCAGTTCAAGTCCGTACCGAGAAAGCCGTTTCCGAAGGGCATAGGGAGAATCCGCCTCTTCCAAAGAAAAGAGCTCCACAAAGTCGGAAGCCTGATCAATACATTCCCGATCCAGCTTCAGCTCTTCCAAAATCTCCTTGGCGTACTCCGGCAGGTGCCTTAGCAGAAGCCCCAAGCGCAGGTACTTCTTATCCTTGGCATTTCCTAAAAGAGAAGGAATCCCCCGCTTCTCGATTTCCGAAAAATGCCGTGTCACAAAGTCGGAAAGGCCGGTAGAAAAAAGCAGCTTCACCAGCTCCGGATGAGGGCTACATAAAAGCTTCACCAGCTCCACCGCAATCCGTTCCTTGGAAACCTTTCCGAGGTTTTCCCGAAGAGCCAGCATGGCCTGAAGGCAATCCTCTTCTATCTGAAAATCCAGCTGGGCGGAAAAACGAATTCCCCGCATCATACGTAGAGCATCCTCCGTAAAACGTTCCTCTGCCCTTCCCACGGTGCGAATCCTTTTTATTTTTCAAGTCTTCCTGTCCATGGTAACAGTCAATAATGCCCCTATCCATGTGGTAGGCCATGGCATTGATGGTAAAATCCCTTCTGGCCAGATCCTCTTCCAGGCTTCCGGTAAAGGACACCGCCTTAGGGTGCCGCCCATCCTCGTAAATGCCGTCCACCCGATAAGTGGTTACCTCAAAGGCTCTGTCTCCCTCTCCGGCTTCCTGCACACTAAGCAGAACCGTCACCGTTCCATGCTCAATTCCCGTATCAATGGTACGCAAAAAAAGGGATTTTACGACCTCCGGTTTGGCAGAAGTCGTAATATCCCAATCTTCAGGTTCTCGTCCCAAAAGGGCGTCCCGAACACATCCTCCGACAGCGTAGGCTTCGTAGCCTGCCCTGCTCAATCTGTCGAATAATGAGTTCTACCCTTTGGGAACGGTGATTTGTATTACTTTCGGATCTTTCATCCATTTTCCTTTTTTAATAAGCTCTTCCCCAGTAAACCATCTTTGTAGCAGGCTTTCCGCATACCACGCAGGTATCGGCAATCTTTTCCTGCTTTGCAGGGATACAACGGGAGGTAATACCGGAATACTCCTTAAGCTTCTCCTCGCACTCTCTGCAACCGCACCACATGGCGCGAACAAATCCGGGCTTCTTATCCAGGGAGGCTACCAATTCATCCAAGCTCTTGGCATCAGTGGTTCTTTCCTTCTGGAAAGTTAATGCTCTATTATACATATCCTTCTGAATCTGCTCCAAAAGCTTCTTGCTTTCTTCCACAAGATTCTCAAAGGATACCACAATCTTCTCTCTGGTGTCTCTTCTTACCAGTACTACCTGTCCCGCTTCGATATCCTTCGGTCCGATTTCCAGACGAAGAGGAATTCCTCTTACTTCACTGTCTGCAAACTTAAATCCGGGAGTCTTATCGGAATCATCCACCTTCACCCGAAGTCCTGCATCCTTTAAGCTGTTCATCAAATCAAAGGCCTTGTCCAGTACCCCTTCCTTATTCTGCTGGATAGGAATGATATTTACCTGTACAGGAGCAATACGAGGAGGAAGAACCAATCCGGAATCGTCCCCGTGAACCATGATTAAAGCACCGATGGTTCTTGTGGTAATTCCCCAGGAGGTCTGGTGTACCGGCTCAACGGTATTGTTCTTGCTTAAATACTGCACCTGGAATGCCTTGGCAAAGCCGTCTCCAAAGTTGTGGGAGGTAGCACACTGTAAGGCCTGTCCGTCATGCATCAAAGCTTCTACCGTATAGGTGGCAATCGCACCGGCAAACTTCTCCTTATCGGTCTTACGACCCTTCACTACAGGAATCGCCAATTCATTTTCCAAAACATCCGCATAGATGTCCAGCATTAAAAGGGTTCTCTCTTCCGCTTCCTCTGCCGTAGCATGAACGGTATGTCCCTCCTGCCATAAGAACTCTCTGGTTCTTAAGAAAGGTCTGGTGGTCTTCTCCCAACGCACTACGGAACACCACTGGTTCAGAAGCTGGGGAAGGTCACGATAGGACTTTACCACCTTGGAATAGTAATCACAGAAAAAGTACCTCGGAGGTAGGACGTACACAGAGTCTTTCCTCCAGTCTCTTGGAACCGCCGGAGGTAACCCATGCTACTTCCGGGGCAAAACCTTCTACATGCTCACTCTCTTTTTCTAATAAGGACTGGGGGATTAAAAGCGGCATAGAACAGTTTTGTACACCTGTAGCTTTAAAACGGGAATCCAGAGCCGCCATGATATTCTCCCAGATAGCATAGCCTGCAGGTCGAATAACCATGAAGCCCTTTACAGAAGAATAATCTGTAAGCTCCGCTTTTTTTACTACATCCGTATACCACTGCGCAAAGTCTTCCTCACGGGAAGTAATTTGCTCTACTAATTCTTGTCTGCCATAACTGTTTCCCCTTTTTGGATATTGTTAAAAAAACTATCCTTTGATTTTACATGATGAATTTTTGGATTTGCAATCTTTTATTCCCTATAAAATATTTTTATCTATAGAAGAAGAAAATAGAGGTACGCTCTAATGCAGTATGAGTCTGTAAGAGGGGTATGCGCCCGCCAGCCTCGCTCCGCGTCGTGAAAGACTGTATGCATGTTAATTAATGAGACGCGCTAATGCAGAATGGGTCTGTATTCAGGGGCACGCTCCCGCTAACCTCGCCTTCGTAGCAGTACTAACTTCAAGCTTCGCTTTAGCTCGCTTTCAGTAAGTACTGACGGGCTCAGATTACCCCTCTTACAGACCCATTCTGCAATCGCTTTATTTATTGATTTCTACAGTCCTTCACTTCGCCGGCTTTCGGCAAGCATCGGGCTCAGATTGCCCCAATTACAGACCCATTCTGCAATCGCTTCATTTATTACTTTAAGATAAATCCATACTTTACAGGATCTTCTTCATCAATCACAAAGTGGTTGAAGCCGGTAATCCATGCGGAACCGGTAATCTGAGGAATAACCGCATCGTAATCTCCCACCTTGGTGGTGCCTACGATTTCTCCTTCGAAATGGTGCCCAGGATGGACTCATAGAAGAACTTCTCCCCCTGCTTTAACTCGCCCTTTGCAAAAAGGGTAGCCAGCTTTGCACTGGTTCCTGTTCCGCAAGGAGAACGGTCTACCTGTCCCTGTCCGAATACTACGCAGTTCTTTAAGGTCGCGCCCTTGGTCTCTGTTGTAGACCACCATTCTACCAAGTCTACGGTATGGATATGGGAAAGCAATGGATGCTGTACAGGAATCTCCTTGTTGATGATGTCTCTTAGCTGGATTCCCAAAGCGTTCAGCTTATCTGCATTTTCCGGCTTAATCTCTACACCGATCTGGTCTACCTTCACGATAGCGAAGAAGGATCCGCCGAAGGAAATATCAAACTTAATCTTGCCGTAACCCGGAAGCTCTACCTCCTGATCTCTCTTATATAAGAAAGCGGGAACATTCTGGAAGCTTACCTTCTTAGCCTTGCCGTCCACAACAGTAACTTCACCGTGGATAATTCCTGCAGGAGCCTCCTGTACAATCTTGGTAATCGGCTCTGTTACAGGAACGATACCAGTCTCTACTGCAACGGTCATAGCACCGATGGTTCCATGTCCGCACATGTTCAGGTATCCGCCGCCATCCATAAAGATAATACCGTAATCGGCCTCATCCACTGTAGGCTGTGTCAAAATGGAACCGAACATATCGTTATGTCCTCTCGGTTCCAACATAATAGCGGTACGAAGATAATCCATATTGTCCTCAAGCCACTGCTTCTTCTCAGGCATAGTCTTTCCGGGGATTTTAGGGACTCCACCTACTACGATTCTGGTAGCCTCACCGGCTGTGTGGGAATCAACTGCGTGAATACTCTTGCTGAATTTCATGATGCTTACCTCCATGGTTTATTTTTATAAAGGAAAAGTCGCCCTATAAGACGACTTTTCCGATTCTGAACAAGTAATGGTTCAATCCTGCGTCATCTTCTGTGTTCTTTATGCCGCCTGCTTCTTTTCCTTGCTTAAGGAATAGAACATGGTTGCTGCGGTGTAGAACATAACGCAGATAACGATAATCTTTAAAAATGTGAGAGGGTAATCCTAATGCTACTCTAGTTGCTACAAATACACCCAAAGAGCCGAAAATGGTTCCCCACAAAGCTACCTTTCTATTGTAGCTGCCTTCCTTTACGAAACGAACGGAAGCAACCGGCATAAGGTATGCGCAGGATCCCATCATGATGGGGAAGGCAACCTTCGGGTCCATACCCAATACGCAAACCAGGGCAAGACAGGGTGCATATAAGCCAACTCCGGCGGTCATAACTGCGCCTAAGAAGAAGTTAATTACGATAGCAACAATAAGCTTTATTCCGCTGAGTCCGATGGCTGTTCCTTCTACGGGGATAACATTCGCCACCTGTAAAATGATGACGAAACCGATTACTACCATGGCAACACCCATAACCAGCTGAATCATCTGCTTGGAAAGCTTGGAAATAATTCCTGCACCAATCCATGCACCGACCATAGCCGCAAGCAGCATGGTAACCAATGTGATAGGCTCTACTTCCACTCCCTGAATAAAGAGGAAGGCCTCCATAACGACAGGAATAGTACAAGCTACATTCAAGGTGCCGGGAATCAGCTTGTCATCCACCTGCTTTAAGCCCTTGTAAAGGGAAGCACCGGGAGCGAAGGATCCGATACCGAATACGTCGAAGAAGTTAATTCCGAAACCGATAGCACTACTAACCACGCTATTGCTTTCCTTCTCCATGCTATCCTTATGCGCCAGTAAATCCTTTACAAATGCGACTAAAAAAATAAGCGCTAAAATGCCCAGTATTACGAGCAAGCCTACAGTAACCATTTGTTGAGCATTCATATCTTTCTCTCCCCCTTGCAAAATCTTTCACAAAAGAGACTCCTGCCGTTCTCATTCATTGTGAAATAATTCCCAATTGTTCTGTTCCTCATTTTAAGACGAAAATGCTACTTCGTCAATTCCTATTGAGAAGCAGTATAAGCAAAAATTTTTTTAAAAACTTTTTATAATTTTTTTATAAAAAAATTTTTATTTGTTCTTATCTTCGATAAGCCCGTTTCACATAGTCCAATCTGGCGCTGAGATTCTCAGCATGGCATCCAGCACAGTTAAAGCCGTCATGGCTTCCACCACCACATTGGCCCGCTCCACCACCGTAGGATCGTGACGTCCCTTGATGGCGATGGTAATTTCTTCTCCCGCTTCATTTACCGTTTGCTGGGGCTTGGAAATGGAAGGTGTGGGCTTAAAGCCGGCTCTGATACGAATGGTGCTTCCGTCACTCATTCCTCCCAAGAATACCTCCGGCATGGTTGCTGCCCTTTTTTTCAATTTTCCCTCGAAGAAGTAGTTCCTTCTACCAAGGAATGGGGACAACTTTCCTTCCCTGCCGCATCCCGCTCTTTCTCTTCTGATTCGTAATCTTTCTCTTCCATAAGGAAAAATGCATCATTGTTCTCGGAGCCAAGGCTCTTGGACACTTCGATGCCGTCTCCGATTTCCACCGACTTTACCGCACCGATGGACATCACGGCCTTTGCCAGGGAGGCATCCAGCTTATCAAAAACCGGTTCTCCGATACCGGCAGGGAAGGCCTTCCACCAGACATTCCACCACTCCTCCGGCAGAATCCCCCTGTTCCCTTAAGGAGAGAATCTTCTGTTCCGCCAAAAGCTCCGCCTTCTGCCGGTCTTCTGTCAGGGAAATGCCGGCAAGCTCGATGACCTTTGCCCGGACGGAAACCCCCAGCTCTAATAGCATTTTTCTTGGCAATGGCTCCCGCCGCCACTCTGGCAATGGTTTCCCTTCCGGAGAACGACCTCCCCGATAATCCCGAAAACCGTATTTGGCAAAAAGCCGTAATCCGCATGACCCGGGCGAAAGGCATGGGCAATTTCCCCGTAATCCTTGGAGCGCTGGTCCTCGTTCCACACGACCATGGCAATGGGAGTACCGGTAGTTTTCCCCTCAAAAACACCGGAAAGAATCTCCACCTTGTCCCCTTCCTTCCTCTGGGTCATCTTCAGATTCTTTCCCCGGACGGCGACGTTCAGCATTTCCTGAATATCCTCTTCCGACAGGGAAAGCCCTGCAGAGCAGCCGTCCACAACCACCCCCAGGGCCTTACCGTGGGATTCTCCGAAGGTACTGATATGAAATATTTTTCCGTACTGACTTCCCGCCATTCCTTACCCCCGACACTCTACCATACAAATGCTGTTTGGTTCATCCACTTCCAGCTCTCTTGCACACATGGTTAAAAGTCCCTGCTCATAATCAATGTTGAAAAAGGTAATAGTACCGCTTTCATTGTTGGCCACCGCAAGGTGCTTCTCATCCGGGAAAAATGCAGAAATCCTTTGGATATTCGCCGGCAATGGGAAGGCTACCCTTCATGGTTAAAAAGTCCTGTCGCTTTATCTCTGTCATAGATGGTGATGGTATTAATCCCCGCATTGGACACAAAAAGATGAGAAGCATCCGGGTCCGGAGAAAAAAACGCATCTGACATGCGGCGATTAAAGGGGTTGTTTTCCTTATCGTTATGGGTGGAAATGGTCTGCAGCTTCTCAGCTTCACCTCCGAGTCCTTCTCTCCCTCGGAAAAAAATGATACACATCCACCACATTTTTCAATTCATACAAAAGATAAAAGGTAATTCCTGTCCGGGCAGAAGCGAAAATGTCTTGGGCCGGACTGCAGTTCGCATCGCAAAGTATCTACCTGTCGCATCTTCCGATCCGCCTTGTCGAAGCGGAAAATCTTTACCTGATCAATTCCTAAATCCGCCACCAGAATAAACTTCTGGTCATCCGTCATACGGGAGCAGGAAACATGGGGGCGGAAGGTACGCTCCGCCACGGAACCGATGCCCTGGTCATAAACGCCGTCTACGATAGGGACCTACAGAGCCGTCCGCTTCCAAAGAAAGCAGGGTGGACTTTCCGTCATGATAGCCGGACACCATCAGGTACTCCCCCTTCTTATCTACGGCAAGATGGCAACCGCGCATTCCACGGATATTTCTGGTATTTAACTTGCTCAGGTTTTCCGTTATCCAGAATACGGAAGAAACAATTCCCTCATCCGCAATGGAATAAAGGGTTCTTTTATCGGGAGAAACCGCCACGTAGGAGGAGTTGTTCACTTCCACCTCTGTTCTTTTTTCAAATCTTCCCTTTTCCATATCCACATCACAGATGGTTATGCCCTTGGCAGAGCCGGTGTATGAATAAGAACCGATATATGCTACATATTTTGAGCGCATTTTTCTTCCCCCTTTTGCCTTTTAGCTACACGCAAGCGACGTTTTTGCTATACACAGCCGACGTATTGCTACATGCAGCAGACTTCGCTACGTGCAACCGACTTTTCACTACACGCAAGCGACTTTCTTCCTGCAAAGAATTCCGCTGTTTCTAAACGCCCCTATTTTAGCAAAAAATTTTCGGAATAAAAAGCTTTTCTAAAATTTCTAAGAATAGAAAAAATCCCTCCCTATGGACTTTCTCCATAAAGAGGGGTTCTATCAGATCTTTTTTTCAAATAGGGTTTGGATACTTTGATCTTTTTCAAATAGGGGTTAGGAAACTTTGATCTTCTTCCACCGGTCGTTGTACTTGGCTTCGTCCTGTTCTCCCAAATAGCTGAAGACCTCTCCCTTTTTCAAAACCTCCGCCATATCCGGAAATACCGCCTTATTTTCCGTGTATTCCGGCGGCAGAAGCTTCAAGGCGCCTACGTTTGGGGTGGTATAGGTAATGTACTCGAAATTCTTCGCCGCAATATCCGGACGGCAGAGGAAATTAATCCATTTTTTTCCGCATTTTTCCTTATGCTTGGCGTTCTTGGGAATTACCCAACCGTCTACCCACAGGTTGGTGCCTTCCTCCGGAATCACATAGTCCACTTCCACGTCCGTGCCTTCCAGCTCTCCCTGCACATAAAGGATTTCTCCGGAGTAAATGACGCCTACCGCCGCCTCTTCTCCGATCATCTTGTCTCTGACCTGATCCACCACATAAGCCTGTACCAAGGGCTTCTGGGCAATCAAATCCTTCATGGCCTCATCCAACTCCTTGTCATCCACGGTGTTCATGGAGTGGCCTTCCTTCTTCAACGCCACCATAAAGGCATCCCGTACGGAATCCTGCATCAGGATTTCTCCCTTCAGCTTCGGATTCCAAAGATCCGCCCATTTGGTGGGGTAGGGCACGCCCAGCTCATCCAGCATTCTTTTGTTATAAAGAATCCCTACGGTTCCCGTGGTATAGGGCACCATGTAACGATTCCCCGGATCGAACTCCGCACACATTTCCATATATTCTTTTCCGATTTCCTTGATATTGGGAATGTTCTTAAAGTCGATTTCCGCCAAAAGATGGTTCTGCATCATCTTCTCAATCATGTAATCCGAGGGGCAAACCGCATCATACAGCACTCCCCCCGCCTCGATGACGGGATACATTTCCTCGTTGGTTTCAAACATATCGTAAACCACTTTGATGCCGGTTTCCTGCTGAAATTCCGTAATCACCTCCGGGTCGATATACTCTCCCCAGTTATAGACATTGACCACATTGTCCGTCTTCCCTTGGCTCTCTCCCTCCGGACTCTCTGTGGACTCCGCCTCCTTCGGTCCGCAGGAGGACAAAAGCAGGGCGCTGAAAAGAAGCATTAAGCCTGCTGCCAGAGGCAGAAATAGCTTTCTTAGCTTTTTTTGTGCGGCCCTTGCCTACAGCTTTCCTGCACGCTCTCCCGAGTTGCTCCAAAGATTCTTTTCAAAATTCTTTTCAATATTATTTCTCATGCCTTTTCCTCCTTTCTTCCCATAAAGCTCGGGGCAAAATTAGCGATTAAAAGGATGATAAAGACCGTAACGAAAATCAAAGTGGAAAGGGCATACATACTGGGGTTGATTCCCTTTCTGACCTCCGCATAGACCAGGGTGGAAATGGTATTGATTCCCGCACCTCTGGTAAAGTGGGTAATGATAAAGTCATCCAGACTCATGGTAAATGCCAGCAAAAATCCGGACAAAACTCCCGGCATAATGTCCGGAAGCACCACCTTGAAAAAGGCATAAAGGGGCTTTGCCCCCAGGTCCAATGCCGCCTCATAGCTGACCTCCGAGCTCTGCCGAAGCTTGGGCAACACGGATAAAAGCACATAGGGCAGGTTAAAGGTAATGTGGGAAATCAAAATGGTCTGAAAGCCCAGGCTGATTTTTAAAAAGCGATAAAGCAAAGCATCAAAGAGATACCGGTTACGATATCCGCGTTCAGCATAGGCACATTGCTGACACCGATAATCAGACTTCTGGGAAGCACCTTCATTTTCCGAAGAGCCACCGCCGCCATGGTGCCCAAAATGGTGGCAATCAGGGCGGACAAAAAGGCAATCACAAGGGTGTTTTGCAAAGCCTGCATAATGTCCTCGTTTTGAAACATTTCCACATACCAGCGAAGACTGAAGCCGGTAAAATGGGCTCTGCTCTTTCCCGCATTAAAGGACAGGGCGGTAAGCATAAAGATGGGTGCATAGAGAAAAAGCACCACCAAACCCAGATAGGCATTTTCCAAAAACGAACAGATTTCTTTTGCATTAGAAAATCGCCCCCTCTCCGTTGTCATAGCGGGACAGTATGGCCATGGAAGCGATGATGAAGACCATCAGAATCATGGACAGTCCCGAGCCCACGTTCCAGTTGGAATTGACCGTAAATTCCTGCTCGATGACATTTCCGATAAGGAAAATCTTGCCGCCTCAAGAATGTTGGAAATGGCGAAGGTGGTGAGACCGGCACAAAAAAACCATGGTCACGCCGGACACAATGCCGGGAATGGACAGGGGCAAAATCACCCGAAAGAGGGTGGTGAAAAAACTGGCCCCAAGGTCATAAGCGGCATTGATGGTATTGTCATCGATTTTGCTTAAGGTGTTGTAGATAGGCAAAATCATAAAGGGCAGGAAGTCGTAAACCATCCCCAAAATAATGGCATAGGGGTGTTGATTAGGTTCTGGGTAGGCAGGTGAAGCGCCAGCAAAAAGCTCATTCAGCACGCCCTTTCGCTCCAAAAAGAGTCTGCCATGCCAGAATTCTAAGTAGAGTTCATCACATGGGCAGGATAAAGATAAAGGCCACAAAAGAACCCTTTTCCCACCTTTTTGTTCCGAAGCGCCATGGCTAGCGGAAAGGCCAAAAAAAAGCATAAAAGGGTACTGCAAAGGGAAAGAAGCACCGCCAGATACAGGGGCTTGTAGTTCTCCCATAAAAAAATCTTTGTTAAATTATCTAAAGTAAATGCACCGGTCTTGTCTGTAAAGGCATAGTACCAAACCAAAAGTAAGGGTATCACAATAAATCCACCCATCCAGATCAGATAGGGGGCGGCCAGAAGCCTTGTTCCTTTATTCTTCAATGCCCAATGCCTCCTCGTCTTCAGACTCGGGCTTATTCATAATTTGAATATTGGAGGGACGTACATAAATTCCCACCTTTTTCCCGGCTCATGCATTTCCGTGGAGTGTACCAGCCACTCGAAGCCATCCTCCGTGGTACATTCCATCTCGTATATTTCTCCCTTGAAAATGATGTGGGTCATGGTTCCCTTCAGAATCGCACGATCGTCTCCCTCTTCCAGGATTTCCACGTCCTCCGGACGAATCACCACATCCACAGGGGTTTTTTTTCCAAATCCCTCATCTATACAAGGGAAGTTGGCACCAAAAATACGCACCAAACGGTCCTCCAGCATGATGCCGGGGACGATGTTGGAGTCTCCGATAAAGTCAGCTACAAATGCATTTTCCGGTTCGTTATAGATTTGTTCCGGGCTTCCTGCTTGTTGAATATAACCCTGATTCATTACCACCACATAATCCGACATGGTCAAGGCCTCTTCCTGATCATGGGTGACATATATAAAGGTAATGCCCAATTCATTTTTCAAACGGATAAGCTCATATTGCATCTCCTGCCTAAGCTTTAAGTCTAAAGCCCCCAGGGGTTCGTCCAATAAAAAGTACTCTGGGTTCATTCACTATGGCTCTGGCAATGGCGATTCTCTGTTGCTGTCCTCCCGATAGGGAATTGACAGATCGTTTTTCATACCCTTGCAGATTCACCAGCTTTAAGGCGTATTGAATCTTCTCTCGAATATAGCTTTCCGACATCTTCTTAATCCGAAGACCGAAGGCAATATTCTCTGCAATATTCATGTGGGGAAACAGGGCGTACTTCTGGAATACCGTATTCAGCTGCCGCTTGTTGGCCGGCAATCCTGTGATATCCTGTCCGTCAAATAAAACCTGTCCCTTGTCCGGCTGGGTAAAGCCTCCGATAATCCGTAATGTGGTGGTCTTTCCACATCCGGAGGGTCCCAGTAAGGTCACAAAGCTGTTCTCCCGAATAGATAAATTCAAATCATCTAAGATCAGCTCTCCGTCAAATGTCTTGGTAATTCCTTTTAAATCAATCAGCGTTTTTTCCAACTCATAAAAACCCCTTCTTAGTATTTTGCCCTTTTCTTTTTTTCCCAAAAAGAGCAACGTGTTCATTGTATCAAAATGAACGCAAATACAAGAAATTTACGAAGGAAATTTATTTTACGAAGAAATTTATTTTAGGACTCGGACTCCATTTCATACAAGGTTACATAACCGCTCTTTGGCTTTGCCGGCTTTTTCTCAGATCCGGAAGCGCCCTCTGCAGGGAGCGGAATCTTTACAGTTTCTCCCGCCTCGGTGGAAGAACCCGATAGTGCCTCCGAAGAAAACAGCGGGGCGGTTTCCTGTCCTCTATAGTTGTCCTCCGGCATCAAAAGCTTAGCGGTAGCCTCTCCCTCCTGCTTCCAGGGAGCCTGCTCCGCCATTCTTCTCTTTTCTTCCTGCTTTTTCTTCAGAACGCTTCGAAGAAATTCCATATCGATTTTTTCCTGTAGGGAGAAGCCTTTTTTTCTTTTGTTCTCTCTCTTCCTTCTCAGGATTTGAATGTTCTTCTTCTGGCGACTTCCGCTTAAGTACAGGAAGACTCCGGGAATCCGAAAGAGTATGAAAAGAAGAATGCTGCAAAAAAGAAAGACAAAGCCCAGTATAAAAAACAGGCCGGAATATTGATCCACCGCTAACCATTTCATCCCTTATCTTCCTCCTGTGAAAAGACATTCTGAACGGCAATCTTCGCATCCATCAAGGTCTCCTCCAACGTTTTCTTCTTCTCCTCCGTAAGCTCACTGTTCACACTGATTTTCGGAAGCAGCATCTCTATACGAAGTAATGCATCCTCCATGGCGGAACGAGTCACCTGATCCGCCCGCATCTTTCCGGCATACTGCTCGATGCTTTCCGCCATAAACTCCAGAAGCTCCAGACGAACCATTTCTCCCTCTTCTTCCTTTACCGCAACCTCCTGAAAGAGGGTTTGGAAATCTTCAAAGAGGGTTTTATACATGCCCTGATCGCTGGCCTCCACGATATTGGTGGCAATATCCCGATAGAAAGCTTCCGATTCTTTCGTACACTAAGGCAATGCTCTTCTTGGAATCCCCATCCTCCAGATATTCCAAGGCATTGGCAAACCAGGGCGCTGCACTTTTCGCCCGCTCCATCCGTCCCGCATTGTCCTCCCCTTCATAGTAATACCAGAAGGCCTTTCCCAGCTGGAAGCAAATGTCTCCGTACTCCTCGGGATGCTTTAAAAGAGCCGCTCTGTTTTTCCGAATCAGCTCCTCCAGAGTTCCCGCCTCTTCCCGGCTAAAGACCCTGATCCGACTTGGCAGACTGAATCAAGCCCAGATAAGCCTCCTCTCTGCCCTCCATATCCGGCATATTGGCGGCTTCCAGATAAGTCTTTTCCTTCTCCGCACCGTCCTGCTGCTCCTCCGCATTTTGCAGGAGCATGGTATAGCTCCTCCTTCTGGCTCTGGGAAGACAGGAGGAAGCTGAAGCCCAGAGCAAAACAGATTCCGGACAGAAGCAGGGTGCTTAAAAAGAGACGAAATTTTCTTCTCTGCTTCTTATAATAGCGTTCATCACTTTCTTCCACGTGGGAAATGGCGTAAAGAAACTCCTCCGCATTTTGATAACGCTGCTCCGGATCCTTCTCCGTGGCGCAGAGCAAAATGTTTTCCAGACCCTGAGAAAGATTGGGGTTAATGCTTCGAATGGGCTTGATTTCATAGGGGGGAAGGGAGGGATTATGGCCGGTTAAAAGATGATACAGGGTGGCTCCCAAGCCGTAAATGTCTGTCCTTTCATCGGTTTGTCCCAAGCCCCCGAACTGCTCCGGCGCCGCATAGCCTACGGTACCAAGACAGGCGGTATCCTCGGTTTTATCCGCCTTAAATTCTCTGGCGGTTCCGAAGTCGATGAGGGAAAGATTGCCATCCGGCTTCAGGATAATGTTGGCAGGTTTCATATCTCGGTAAATAATCGGGGGAGTCTGGGCATGCAAATAGGACAAAACATCCAAAAGCTGTTTTGCCCATTCAATCACATAGTCCTCCGGAAGACTTCCCTGCTCCTCCAGAAGTACCCTAAGAGAGTTCCCCTCCACATAGTCCATAACAATGAGGAACACATCCTCTTCCTCAATCACGTCTACAATGGTGGGAAGGTTCGGATGGCGGAGGCGCTTCAAAAGATCCGTTTCCACAATCAAGCTTTGCTTCACCGCTTCAAAGTCCATTACACCGGACTTTCGCACCTCTTTTACCGCCCAGGTTTTGTTGGCCTTCTCATTGATGGCCATATAAACCATACTCATTCCGCCATGACCGATTTCACTCAGTATTTTTATATTTTTCCGTCTAAAACGGAACCGATTTTCAGCATAGTTTAACTAAACTTCCTCAAAGACTAGATGGTACTGATGGCTATTGCCGTAAGGTTGTCCCGTTCCTGTCGTTCCAGATTCCAGCGCAGTAAAATCTTTAAAGCGCCCTCCAAATCCTCCAAAGACTCTCTTCTGTTCCGCTGAAGAACCTGATAGAGCTCCTCCCCGGAAACCTCATGACGAAAGCCGTCCGAACAAAGCAGATAGGTAGCCTTTGGCTCCGGTGCGCCGAAGAAGAAATCCGGATAAATCTGATCCGATGCCCCGATGCATTGCAGGAGAATATTTCGCCGGGAATCCTTTTCCGCATCGTAGGCGGAAAGCTTTCCCAGATCCACCTCCCGCTGCACCACGGTATGATCCCTTGTAGGCTGTCGGATGCCCGCTTCCAAAGCATAGGCGCGGGAATCCCCAATATTCATAATATAATATCGCTCCTCCGTCATCAAGAGGACCGTAAGGGTGGTGCCCAGAGAGATGCCCCGTTCCCTGCCGTAGGCATGAAGATAGTGGTTGCAACGGTTTACCAGTTCCGTCCATTCTCTCCGTATCTCCGCATCGACAAATTCTCCCAGGGAATAGTCCGGTAAATGCTCCTTCCCCCAGGCCTTAAAGGCCTCCACCACGGTTTTGCTGGCGAACTCACCCTGTTGCAAACCGCCCATGCCATCGCAAAGAATGGCAAAAACTATATTTCCCCGTTCCGTTCTTCCCTGTTCGAAGAAATAATAGTCCTGGTTGACTTCCTTGACATTTCCCACTGAAGAAACTGCCATGGTGACAAAGTCCATCTCCACTCCTTTCCGTCTATCTTCTTCCCTTTAGTCTTCTCCGCTTAAGCTCCTGTAAGAGGCTTGGGCCGTTGACCAGGCAGGACAATCCCATTAAGCCTGCCACAGTAGCGATGGCGGCATTTCTGGCAAAAGTTTTTTTCTGAGAAATAAGACGAAGCAAAAGGATTGTTGGTAATCACGAAGTCGGAAACTTCCTTTCGGCTTTCATTGCCGGCTGCATCTCTTGCTACCACTAAAAAAGCTTATGCCGTTTTCCCTTTTCTCCGGAAATCTGTAAGGGGAAGCTGTCCTTTGCAACCGCTTCCTGCAAGCTCTTGTCCTTCCAGCTTAGTTCTTCCGTTCCATCCACGGTGGCATCCACCTGCTCCAGCCACAGGTTATCCTGTACGGATAAATCCAAATCTAAAACATCTCCACGGTATACCCCCTGATTGTCCACATTGGAAAGCAGGATTCTGGGGGGTGTTCTGTCGATACCGAAGCGGAGCTCCGCCCCTCTTTCGGTCTGTTCCGTGCTGGCAAGGTTTCCTGCCTTATCCTGAGAGGAAATCTGCAAATGATACAGACCTTCCTTGTCAAAGTTATCCTTCTTAATCAGATAATCTCCCCGATACCATTTTCCGTTTCCGCCGGAGCGAGTAGTCTGATACTCCGCTCCCTCGGAAAGGGCATGCTTCTCCTCATTTCTGTATAAGGTCAAAGCAGAAGATAAAACCTCATCCGCGTTGATTTCCGAAATCAGAATCTCTTCGCCCTCTTTCTGATAGGTACCCTGCAGAGCCTTCGCCCTGTCGGACAGAAGATAGGTGGAACCGAAACGATTTACGGAGAACCAAAGCTCTTCCGTGGTTTCATTTCCCGCCATATCCACAATCTTTGCAAAAAGCCGGTACACATCGTCCGTATCCGGCTCCTCCGGGAAGTTTTGGAAGGAAAGATTTCCCTCTTCTCCCCCTGCGGAGCTTTGGTAAACAATGCCCTCTTTCTCCTCCTGCTTCTGCTTTGGAGACTCGTTTTCCTCCATAGACTTCTGCATAGGAAGATTTAAGGCATCCGTTCTGGCTATGGAAATGCTGCCGCCCTGCTGAGAAGACAGCTCATGCTCTCCATGTACCTCTCCTATCAGCTTTAAGGACAGGGCATCCTGATCCAGATAGCGATCCCCGTAAGAAATCTTGGGACTGACCTCGCCCTTATTGGCAGACTCGTTCAAAATGTCACTAATCGTCAGACTGGGAGCCGTTCTGTCAATAACAAAATGATCCTCCGGATAAGCCAGGGCCTCATTTCCCGCCAAATCCTTCACCCGGATGTTGAACTGATAGTCTCCGTCCTCTTCATAGGAAATGCTTGCCTGATGATGAAGCTCGGAAACGCCCCGACCTTCTCCACCGCTAAAGGAAGACAGGGCACTGCCATGTCCCTCCCGGCCGCCATCCTTCAACACGGAATAGTCCACCAGATCCGAACGGAAATTTTTTTCTCCTCAATGAAATCTCCGCCCTTCTTCCTTCCTTGTAATAAAACTCATGGTTTGGGGTATTGTTGTCATAGCTTGCACTCAATACAGGGGCAGTTTTATCCACGGTGAAATCCAAAGGCCGCCTGAGTACCCTCTGCATAGAACTAGCTCTTCCATGGCATTTTCCGGCCAAGTCCTCTCCGGTGATGGAAAGCTGATAATCTCCGTCCTTATTAAAGTAAATACGGCTTTCCCATCTGCTGCTATCTCCGCTTCCGGAAACCTTTTGGAAGGAATCCCTTTTCCACCTCCAAAAGCCTGGTACCCCTTTCCTTCCGCCGGATCCGTAATCAAAATCTTGAAGGAATCCTGGGAGAAATTTCTCTCCTCCACGGTAATCAGCGCGGTACGGTTTTCCTTAAAATAAAACTCATTTTCCACACGATTGTTGTCGAAAGATAATGTGACCCTTGGTTTTGTAATATCAATGCTAAGACGCTCTTCCTTTACCGTTTGGTTTCCGGCATTGTCCACCGCCTTGATTTTTCAGTAACACGTCATTACTGTTGTTGTCCTTAGCCAAAATCGTAAGAGCATGAGCATCATCATAGGACTTCTTTAAGTCGTTTAACTGGGGCTCCTCCTTGGAAAAATGATAGAGAGAGCCTGCCTGGGTTTCTATACCGTCTCTGTAAACGGTATAGGTTACATCCTTTAAGCCGGCATAGCTGTTTTCCGGGACTGGGCTCCGTTACGGAAATGCCTACCCCCCATCACCTTTTTTATAGAGGCCGTTTTTTCTCCTCTTCCTTAGGCAAAAGTAATGTGAATTTCCGGATTCTGCTGGTCTAAAAATTACCCCGTCAGAGCTTAGGTAATACTGATTTTCCGGCCATATCCTTCAGATGGACATAGGTAATAAAGGTCTCGTTGGGGGAGATTTCCTTGGACCAGTAACCGTCCTTTACTTCGCTTGTAACATTCTTAAAGGCAGAACTTGCCTGCAGGTCTGCAAGACTCATCTTCTCCCTTGTCCGAAGAACTTCCACCAGCCCGACACCGCTTAAGTTATCCTCTGCCTGTAAACGAATAACCTGCTTCTTATTGCTGAATCGACCAAAACTGATACGATCCAGGAGCTTGGTCCAAAGGGTTCCGTCCTTGGAACGATCCCAATCGCCAATCTTCAAAGGCTCCTGTGGGGGCTTTTTCTGTCCACCACAAAATCAAAGGCCGCCTTAGTATCCCCTACTTCGATTGGGGCATTTTCATTGCCAGCCAAATCCTTGACCTTAAGACTGAGATGGTAAATGCCGTCATCAGCAAACTCGATGGGGATGGAAATCTTATTTCCTTCATCCTTCCAGTTCGAAAGGCTCGTCAAATATGCTGCATGATTCCTTGCGGTAGATGCCGGATTCCCCGCCTTGTCCTTTACGGAAAAAAATCCACCTGAAGAAGAGAAATCTAAATGGGCATCCTCGATTTCGATTTTTCCCCTTTCTGACTTCTCTAAAGTATTTCTCATTGGCCAGGCCGTCATTGGATAAAGTCAGCCGAGATCTTAGGGGAGTGTTTTATCCACTACCAGGAAATTGAGGCACTGGCTTTTTCTTCCTGAAAGATCGGTTGTATCCACCGTAACCTCATACTGTCCATCCTCTGTAAAAATCAGTTCAGAGGTATGGAGGGTGGAATCGGAAGCCTTTTTCCTGTTTCCATGTAACCGCATGATTATTAAACTTTTTAACGCCTCTTGTTGAAGCCAGAGAACGTGGGTGTAGAATACGCCCGGGAAGAGTACTAGCACTTGCCCTTTCCAGAAGAGGAAGACTCCACTGCATCCGGAAGAAAATTATAGTTAAGATGAGTATCCGTAGAACTAAAGTTTTCTTCTAAAATCTTCGTGATGAGTTTTACATCCTTTGCAAAATAGCGTACCTGTCCGTTTTTCCAGAGAAGGATCGAAAGAAAATCTTGGGGTCTGTGTGGTCCACGGTGATAGCCAGTTCCCCTGCTTTGTTAACGCAATATCTCTATCCGTATCTTTCTTCCATACCAAAAGGATTTCCGGAAGGATCGCTTGTAGGCAAAAGAAAAACGATAATGCCCTTCCTCCTCGAAAATTCAATGTTAAATCATGCCGATCAGCACTCTGTATGTATTGTATAAAGGGATTGGTTTTATCCTCTAACAGGCTCTTTTCTTCCATCGGTCAAAAGGCAGAATCCTTCTTTAAAGTGAGATCCTCCTTCTTACCCTGTACCCGATAACTACTTTCTTTGCTTTCTCCATTCCTTTTGCTATAAATCTTCAGAGAAAAATCTTGATCTTCCGTGAAAAAGTTCGTTTCCTCCACTCCAAGACTTAAAAATCCCTTATTCTGAAAATAAAAATGGTCTCCTACTTCGTTATTGAGCTTATCTGCAAAATAAAGTCTAGCCTCCGGCTTTTTGCTATCTACAACCAAAAATTTATCGGTTTTTACAGGGGAGGCCTTCATTTTTGTTACCGGCATTATCTACAGCGTAATATTCAATTTTTCCCCTAAACTGAGGTTTAAGCTTGATTTTTGCAATAGCTGTATCATCATCCGGTCTGCTAAATTGCTCCGTGTCTGTGTCGCTTAGCTTAATCCACTGTTTTTTCTGTAGTCTGGTTCTCACTATCCTGTAGAATATAATGATAGTAGATGGCCTCCACCTTGGAACAGGGTATCCTTAGCTTTTTAGTTCCACTTCCAGCGTGTCTTTATGAAAGTCATAGCCACCAAGGCTTTTTGACTCTGGACTCTTTATCCGTCCTGTAAGAAATAGGAAAAATTTCCGGCTTAGTAGTATCAATATTATACTTTTCAAGGCTCTTTCCCTCTTTTTAGTCCCGGTCCGATTCCCTCTTTGGTTTTAATGAAGATCTTTGTTCCTCAAGAGACTCACTGTTTTTCTCCCAGATCAAACTCAGTCTTCCAATTTCCAGATCCCCAGAAGTCACTTTTTGGAAACAAGATATTGCGCACCATTGTTCCTTGCGCTAATCTTCACATTACTCTTGTACCAACCTTGAGCATTCTTATCTCCTTCAATATGAAGGTATGAGGAATAATCCGGATAAACCACTTGGATTTCCGCATAAATCGTTTTTTCCTTATATTTGGCATTATTTTCTGCCGTAGCCGCAACTACAACAGTTCCTCGTTGCCCATCTTGAAAGCTAAGTACACCTTTTTCCTTAAGTTCCGCAATTTCTTTTCCGGCTACCACCTGAAAGCTCGTATTAGTTTTTCTGTCCCGTTGTGCTCAAGGGGAAGGAATGCTTTCCCAGCTTTCCTCTGGCATTAGGATTCTCCTTTCCGTAGTTCACCTTATATTGAAAAAACTTTTGTCCCTCTTTCTCAATAACGCCCAGAGCTTCAAAGTCCTTTAAATCAAAAGGCAAAATCCTCTTGCTCCCCTTTACTAATGGCAATAGTTAGTTGTGTTTCTGTACCTTTAAATGTAGCACCGTCTTTCACTTTAACTTTAAGAACTGCCGTTCCGGTGCCTTTCACTCGAAGCTTCGTAGAATTCTCAATAGAAATGGCACCATCAGCATTAGAGATTTCTTCATAGAGAACCGTTCCTTTACATTCTCTCGATTAATCGGATCATATACTTATCTTTTTCATAGTTCTCCGACATCCTGTTTTTGCCATTCTTAAATATAAGCTTATCCGACAAAGTCTCTTTAACAGTAAATTTCTGGCTGACTTCCAACGTCTTATGATTCTCATCCCCCGGAATTCGAGCAATCAAGGTATAGATTCCCACTGCATTAATCTGTATACCCCGGATTCCAAATCCGTTCTTCAGAAGAAGAAGGCCTCACCAGATAATATTCTATATCATTGTCATCCTTACCTTCATCCACATTTGGATCATAATGCGCACGAACAGCAAGGGGATAAGTTTCCTTATCCCGAATGACTATTTCCTCTATCTGATCAAATGCCAGAGTTCCATCCCACGTTTGTTTCCGTTTCTTGTCCAGCGTAATCTCTACGGTCCCCTCCAAGTCTCTCAGTATTACACCCTCTTCAATATAATAATCTTTAAACGCCTGACGCTCGTCATTGTAGGCTCGAACCTTCATGAAAATGGCGAAATCCTGGGTTAAATAGCGGGAAGGTAGTTTTTGCACTATTTCCCCCATAGCATTTGGCTGCCCGGTATAAAACAAACGGTTTTCAAATTTATCATAACCCGGATAGAGCCTTCTCCTTTTGCGTGGGAAAATCATCATCTTTCTCCAAGTTCTCATACTCTTGCAGTTTAGTATATTTCTTCCCGCGCTCTGTCCAGGTGTTGCTGGCACTATTTCTCGTCTCTTCCTTTTTCAGAGGTAGAGGGGAGCTTTTCTCTTCTTTATCCAGCAAAGAAGAAGACAGCGTATCTTCTGTCTCCTGTCTTTCCTCTTCGTCTTCACTGCCTTTTTTTATAAATGAAAGCTCAACTTGAACTCCTTGGACAGGACTTCCATGATCGTCTGTAAATAGAAAGAGAATCTCTTTGTCCTTCTCTTCGACCTTTTCCCTCTGCCTTCCATTCTACAGGAAACTGAAATAGTACCTGTAGAATCACAAGGCATAAAGCCACCAGCCTTTTTCCTCGCTGTCCCGAGATAAAGCTTTTCATATATCTACTCCTTTTTGCCTACGCACAAATAACTTCTTTTATTGTTTTTGTACTGCTCCGTTCACAGTCCACCTGCCCTCCTGATGCACGTAAATCCGTCAGGAGTAGTGGTATTTCTATAAAAGGGCTCCTTCATTTTGTCCCTGTAAATCAAATAATAGCAGTTTCCGTCAATCCACTGCCAACCGGTGAGCATTCTGCCCTTCCAACCATCAGAGTTTGGGAAAAGATAGTATTTACTGCCGTTTACCTCTACCCAGCCTGTAGCCATATAGCCGGAATCCAAGAAATAATACCAGTAAGACTTTTCCGTTGTAGGCTTCATGGCCCCAGCTATTCTTCGGATAGCTTCCGTCCGGTCTTTTGTACCACCAGCCCTTTTCATCCTGTACCCACTGACCTCCGGATAGAGAACGATACACGCCAAGTACCTGTCCGGTAAAAGCTATTGCTGACTTTAAAGCTTCCGGAGCCGCCGGAACCACCTGAACCGGAAGAACTGCCTCCTGAACTGCCGGAGCCGCCGCCGGATCACCAGAAGTATTCTCCTTTTCTCTATTTTTAGGTTCAAAATAGGGAGAAACCAGTTCGGCACCGGCTGTTAAATCTCGCTGTAACTTCAAAGACTTATTACTGTATAGTTCATTATTGACATAAAATTTCGTGCCGGAACCATAGTCGTCGTCAGTTCCTCAACAAGAAAGCGATATTTTTCCACAGTGAAATGAGGCTGCACAAGATACTTTACCTGATATCGTCCGGCAGGAAGAGGAGTCCCTTCGGAGCTTTCCAAAACATCGCCTTTTTTTCGCCGGCTGCATTTACATAGCTCTCTAAAAAGAGCTTAAAGCAGTTTAATTCTTTAGGATATTCTCTGTAAAAACTCGTCAAAAAAAGGCTCTGCGGAAGTTCCCGGGTTCAATACGGTGGTGCCATCTATAAGCTCAATTTTTTCACATTCAGAATCACACTATTCATAGGGTCTCCCACCTTAGCCTTATGAATATCGAAGCTGGAGTTTAAGTATACCTTAGTGATTTTTGCTTCTTTTTACAAAAATGAATCCGTTTCTAAAGAATAGTATTTATAGTTTGGATCTTTCCCACTTGCGCTTGTGGACTTGGAATACTTAACAAGAATGGAAGAATTACTTTGGTTATCCTTAAAACGATACAATGACTACCGTAGTATAGGTAAAGTGTTCATCATTATCCGGAGTCTCCTGTGGCAGAAAATAGTAGGGACTATCCCCATAGCCAAGGTATAAATATGCGATACTCTCCGGGAGTAAAAAGTCCAGTTTATAACAGGTCCAATCCCTCCTACCTTCTTTTCCACAATCCTATTCGGAAGAACCTTGCAAATCTTTTTCTTCTGGGTCGTCAACACTGTGGTTATTCTTATTGATGGTTAATCCGCTCACTTTTACAGGTTGATTTCTAAGCACCTCCATATGATCCCACTTGCAGCAAACTCCGCCACCAAATTCCAAGTTCATCACAAGAATCTTATCATCAAAGTGTAGCTCTTGGTATTTGCCATACGAAAGCCGGAATAGCCTGAGGACAGAGGCTTTACCATGCCGGTCTCTTCTGTACTCTCAGTCCCTTCAGCTGAAACCTCTGCATTCTCAGTCTCTTCAACTGCTTCCACCGCTTCCTCAGGAATCGGAATTTTTCATTTCTTCCGGGGAAATCACTAAGCTTTCTTTGCTTCCTTCTTCCGAATCAGTATTTTGATATTCCGCTGTATCTTCTACAGAATTTTTCTGCCTGATTTTTACTTGTTTCCTTTTTCCTCTGAAACAGTTATTTCCTGATGGTCTAAAGGGATTGGCATAGAGTGGTACAGCAGTGGCTGTTGCACAAAAATACCAAAGCTCATTCCCTAAAGCCAGCATGTTTTTCTTCTCATCTCCATCGTCCTTTCTTATTTGTGCCATTTCACGATATAAAATTATACTATATTTCTATCCATTTGTGGAAATTTTATTGTTTTTGACTGCTCCATTCACTATCCATCTTCCTTCCGCATCCACTGCATAGCCATCAGGGGGTAGTGGTGTTTCTATAGAGAGCACCCTCATTCTGTCCTTGTGAGTCTAAGTAGTAGCAGTTTCCGTCAATCCACTGCCAACCGGTGAGCATTCTACCCTTCCATCCGTCAGAGTTTGGGAAGAGTGGTATTTACTACCGTTTACCTCTACCCAGCCTGTAGCCATATAGCCGGAATCCAGGAAATAGTACCAGTGGGACTTTCCGTTGCAGACTTCATAGCCCCAGCTGTTCTTCGGATAGCTTCCGTCCGCTCTTTTGTACCACCAACCCTTTTTCATCCTGTGCCCACTGGCCTCCCGGATAGAGAACAGTCACACCAAGTACCTGGCCGCTCAAACTACTGCTGACCCAAAAGCTTCCGGAACCACCACCGGAACTTCCCCTGATCCGCCGGAACCGGAAGAACTTCCTCCGGAACTACCAGAGCCGGAGGAACCAGCCTCAGAGGAAGAGCCGGGTTTTCCGGTACTACCGGAATAATTTTCTTTCTTCTCTACCTTTACCGCATCAAAGAAAGGAGAAGTTATTTTTGTAATGGTTGATATTTCATAATCGGGAATAACCCTACGGACTTCATAGGGCTCATTATTTACATAAATCTCTGTGCCTTTACCATAATTATCATCAGTCTCCGACACCAGGAAACGATAGTTATCCACTGTATAATAAGGCTGTATCACATATAGTACCTTATAACGACCTTCCGGAAAAATTCTGTCTTCTTCCTGCGTAAATCTGAGATTTCCGTTTTTTCCCGCTTCATTCGGATAGCTTTCCAAATAGAGTTTATACTGGTCTAGGTTTTCGGGAAAATCGTTACGAAAATTCATAAGAAAAGGCTGTGGTAAATCCTTAGGCAGAAGCTCCGTACCATCTTTTAAGACAACCTTCTCCACTTGAAGTGTTGCCCTCTTCGTAGTATCACCAACCTTAACATTATGGATGTCAAAGCTGGAACGGAGATATACTTTCGCCATAACCTTTGCTTCCTTCACGGTAAAAGTTTCGCTTTCAAAGGTATAATATTTATATTTTGCATCTTCCCGTTGCGTAGCTTTCAAATTGTCCTGATAATAACTATGTACCCCTCTATGATAAAAAATACCTTTCTTCCATAGAAACTCTTGTATAAGTAAGTTTTCCATCTCCGTCCTGTTCAGCTATTGGCAAAAAGATAATATGGACTCTTTTTTTCCTTCAACAATTGTATATACATAGTGATACTCCCCAGGGGTAAAGTAGTTACGATTATAAGGAACCCACTGACCATTTACTTTCTTTTTCCACTTCCCTCTCCGAGGAGAATTTTATAAAGATCAGGCTAGGATTGATTGATAACTCAGCTCCTCCTCCTCTTAAGGCAATACCTGTTACATTTACCTTTTTCTCCCGAAGCACTTTCATGTGATCTCTTGCGGGAAAATCCCAATCTTCAAATGAAACATGCAAAGTAACAATCTTATTATCAAGTGGTTTTGTCACTGCAGCACTTCTAAACCCTGAATATCCGGAGGTCACTACCGTAGAGTCTGTTTTTCCTATACCTTCTGTAGAGTCCTCTGTGAACTCACCCTTTCGCTCAGCAAGCTCCTCGAGGTCTTCCGCATCAGTAGTCGACACTTCTTCCTCTATGGACGCAGTTTTTCCTTCCACAGCAGTCTCTTCCGGAAAATCATCTAAGCCTTCTACAGTTCCTGCTGTTTCAGCAGTTTTTCTACCTCCGGAACGTAAGTATCCTTATTGTCTAAAAATATCCGCATAGCTTGCAGGGGCAAAAAAGCCCTGTGCAAAAGCACCGCACTAAGTCCTAAAGCCAGCATGTTTTCTTCTCATCTTGTTTATCCTTTTTCCCTGTTATTTTCCAATGTATTCTTACACTATATTTTTCTCTTTAGGGAGAATCTTTTACTTATTTCTATAACAAACTATAAAAGCTCTATCACAATCTATAATGATTCTGTTTCCATACTTATTTTTCATATTTATTTCCATACTCGTTTTTATATTTACTCTTAAACTTATTTTTATATTTATTTCTACACATATTTCTATACATATTGTTGCACTTATTGCTACGCTTATTTCTTTTATATAGTTTCAGGGAAAGGTTAAAAATTTCATGGTAGTAGCCTTTTCCTGATGGGAGAAAGACACATTTTCCAACAAGACGCTTTTAAAGCAAACGCTTACTCATCCTGCTGTGTCTTCTCCTGATTGGTGCCTTAAGCTTTTACTACGCCTGAACGAAGAGCTTTGCCCTTTCGATTCTAAGCTTCGTATTCTTTCTTATTGCACCCCATATTCAATTTTTCCTTCGGCTTAGATTAGCAGTGCTGTTGATGAAGGTGAGATACCTTCTGGCCTACCAGCTCCAAAAGTTCACTTACCTACTGTCTTAAATGCACTTGCTAAAAATACAGCTACTGCAATAAGAATCAACATAGAGATGAAGTTTGTGTCTCCGTTCTCCTCATGGAAGAAACGATGCACAGCCTTCTCTCCGCGAATTTTTTGTTGCTAAAATCATGTCATCAAGTCTGGTCATAAAGACTCCTTTCTCTCAGCGAGACACCAATTCGAGTGCTCTTGTGTGATAGTGTTTGATATTTATTTAAAAAGTAACCTAAGGTACTACCATGAACGACTTAGTGCTTAAAGCAAGAGGAACTGGAACTCTTCGTTCCCCAGACGAATGCTTGCCTTGTCCTGTAAAGGAAGCTCCACATTGCTTACGCATTGCTGTCCGTTGGAAGCTATGGTTTGTGGAATTGTTGTCTTGCAGAAAATACTGTCCGTTTCTACTGATGATGTTGGCATGGCTTCGGCTGATGGCCTCATTGTCATGAATCACATAATCCACAAATTTTTCTTCTTTTCCCCAAACGGAAAATACTGCCTGTAACAGGAATCCGCTCTCCGTTCTTAATCCGGAGTAGATAGGGCTGCTTCAGTGTGTCCAGTGCCTTGGTATAGTTTAATACCGAGGTTTCCTCTCCACAGCCACTATGCAAAACCGTAGTGTCTCCGAAGTTTCTTCCTCCATTTCCTACAGCTTCTTGCTGATTAGAAAACAGGGGGCTTGGCTTGGCCGGCTGTAAAGTTCCCTTCGCTACCAAAGGATTGCTCTTCGGGATATTCATTCCGGAACCGACCGAAGGATTGCTCTTCGGGATATTCATCCCGGCACCGACCGGAGCGCTGACTTTGGGATTTCCTGCGAAATTTCCTTGGCTAGTTACCGGGGCATTGGGCAAGCTTTTTATCCCGGACAGATCCTCCCCCGGCTTGTCTTTTCCGGACTCCTTTCCGGGAACCTGGAAGGAAAAATCCTCCGGAAGCCGGTTTTTCGCCTTCGGAGCAGCAGAAGCGGTTTTCGCCTTTCCTCCGGGAAGATTAAGGGAGGCAGCGGATTTTTTCTTTCCGCCCTTCTTCGCCAGTTCAATCTTCTTTAAGGCCTCTTTTCTTGCCTTCAGCTGTTTCTGCTGTGCCATATATTCCTTGGCTCTGTTGTTGTTGTAATGCTGCAAGAGGTAGAAAAGAGAGATTCTTTCTTCCTTGGGAATATCATCCGGTACAGGAATATCCGGAATGGCTTCCTCCACTGCATTTTCCTGCTTAGAGCTCCTACAGAGGATAGGGAGGATTGCTCGAAAAAGCTTGCCACGCTCCCCTACGGAAGAATTGGCAGCAGTATTTCCGAACTCGGCTACGCCCTGCTGCAGAGCTTTTCCTTCGCTGCCGGAGCAGGGTGTTCTATCCTTCTTCCCTTTCCCTTTCCATCTCTGTCAGCAGGTTCCAAGAAATCCAGCGAAGAAAATACCGGAATGCTGTTTAAGTAATTCAGGATTCTGGTGACATAGCTTCCTTCCTCCGGATTCTCAAACTGTGCCTGGAACATTACAGACTTCAGAATTCTCTCTGGTCCTTCTGCTCTTTCTCATTTTCCACCGGAAGACAGATGCACTCCGTCTCCCCAGTGGATACGTCAGTATAAATCTGGTTCAGATCCAAAAAGGATGCAGGCAGGGATCAGCATATATTCCTCTGCGGATACCATGGCTTCCGTAATCCCCTTGAAAATCCCCATAAAGCTTTGCTTCGTTACCAGCCGGGCAAAGAACTGGTTTGCCGTAATCTTTCCGGTAATGGTGTGCGGATAAAACGCTGTGTATCCATCTGCATATAGTTGGTAGAGGCCAGTCCCTTGGCCTTGTTGCTGATAAGCATATTCAGACTGATATTGTCCAGCATCCTCTTCCTTGAGCTGATAAACCAGAAAACTGCTGGCTCCTTGGTTTTCGTATTTTAAATTCTTTCATACTATTGCTCCTTTTTGCTACTTTTTCCCCACTTTTTTGCTTTTGGCACTCTAGGTAACATCCATCTTTTCTTTCCGAACATATCAAACCAGACGCCCATTTTATATGTAACGGTAAGGGTAACATCTCCTCCCGAACTTTCGACCTTGAAGTTCATGCCGTCCAAACCTCTCTCTGCAGAAGGCTTTCAGTTTTGATTTGCCTTGGAGTCACTGGTGTCTCCGGTCAGGTAGGCTACAAAACGTCTTTTGGCATCATCATTTTCCCATGCCCAGGGCGGCGCCCATGCCTTTCTTTTTCCGGCATACCAGTCGTTGGGGCTGGAAAAAAGTATTTGCTGGAAAAAAGAATCTTCTGTAGCCGTCCTGAATGAGGGTCGCTAAGAGCTTCCCAGAAGCCGTTGAGCTCCGTCAGGCCCGAGCAATCTGATTGTTGGCATAGGAATCCATGCCCAGGCTGGTTGCGGATTGTACCAGTGCGTGTGCGATTTGGTTTTGGGCGTTAAACCAAAAGAAGAATCCGTTTAATGCCATAAACAAAGCGCAAAAGATAGGAAGAATGATGGCTGCTTCTATGGTTACCGAGCCTTTTTCCGTATTCTTTCGTTTCATCTTTACTCCCTTCTCCTTTAATACGCCAAATCCTTTTGCTTTTCGAAGGAAGCCTCCGGTAAGCGTAGGAGATAAATTCATAAATATGTTCAGCTTGTATTTGTTGTCGGAATGTACACTGGTGTAAGCCTTGTTGATGTCGAAATCAAAGTCCTTCTTGTGCTTTTTCCTTGGCTTCCAGCTGAATGAGGTTTCTGCATCCGATGCATATACTGGTCGTAGGGGGTGCATAAAATCATCAAAATAGCGCCGTGAGCGTGTAATCCAGCGGAAATAACCCATCTCATTTTTATCATTGGTTTTTCCCGAGCCATCCTGTCCTCCATGCTTGGCAGGATCGTCATGGTACACAGCTACTTCCGTGCCGGTGGAGCTACCTCCCCCTCGCTCCCCTTTCAAACATCCCACCTAAGGTTGATTTCTGATCGTCACTCAGATCCAGGATTCCGGCCATGTCTTGTGCCAAATGGGGTAATCCCTTAGTGGAAAGGTACGCCGTGGTCTTGAAAAAGCACCTGGGTTCCTCCATTTACCAAAATCACCATATCCAGGAAGGGTTCCAGTAAGAGGAAGATGACAGTGGCTACAATACGTACCGGTCCCAAAGCGGAAAGTGCCTTTCAGGATATCCGAGTTAAGTACCGCATAGCAATCCACCATCAGGCGAAACGATATAGCCGTCAAAAGAAGGCACCGGCCTGGGCAGTGTACTCGAGGTTTGCACGGTAAGCATATATTCCAGTTCCGCTCCCTTAAACATCGGATCGAGTCCGGAATTATTCCCTAAAGGGCGATGTCGCTCATGGCACCCCTTTTCCGCCTTATCCGATCCGCCTGCCAGGCTAAATACCTTTTGGAAGCTATATCCGGTTAAAGTGGATCGCTTTCTTATAGGTCGTTCGATTCGGCGGGTTGTATGCCGCGTAGCCATATAAGAGGAAGGCGTGATAATACTCTTGGTAGTTCAGCAAGAACTTCGCCAGATTGATAAAGTGCTCTGCCATCCAGGTTACCAATCCCGACTAAAAAACTTTGCCAGATTTATCAAGAAGCTGGCCAATTTTTGTAACCATTTTGAAAACATTCGGAATTCCGTAGCAGGCATCCGCAAAATCTATCGCATCCTGTAACATCCCTGTAAATCCGGAAGCCGTTAAGAGGGTTGAGGTATCAAAGAGCTGGTATGGGCTAATAAAGCCGGATTGATATTGGAGTCAAGCTGTTGTCATAAAAATCTTCATATCCATCAGCTTTTGTGCCAATCTTCCGACAGCAATAACTTCGCTTGACTCCCTCTTGGTCCGCAGTCGCTGATTTATCTAAAATGTCTACCAGCTTATCACATAATTAGCCACGTCCTCCTTAAAGCCCTTCATTTCTATCTTTCCTAAAAGGAGCGGAGGATAATTCCGCCATGGAATGACCGGAAGCAGTGAAAGGAGCTCAGGGCAGCAGCCTGATTGTTTAAAGCTTGTTTTTCCGCCTCTACAATGGCATCGATTCCTTTTTGAATCTGTTGATTGGCAAAAATCTTCCGTGGCCTTATGCATTTCCTCAAACCACTTATAGGCATCCGTTCCTATGGTTTCCGCCCCTTCTCCATCAGGAATTTCCCCATCTGCGGCAGTTCCTGTTGTTGCCACCCTCCGTGCTGCCATTCGCCGGTACTGTGGCTACTTCCGTACCAGTGCCGTTGCCTGCTGCAGGAATTGTAGCAATCTCTGTACCGGTGGAAGCCGTGCTCTCTGTTGCCGCCTCTTTGCTTTCCTCTTTCTTTTTCTTCGTGGCCTCCTTCACTTCACTAAGGTCTTTTTCACCCTTTTCCATCTTTTCCTTTAAATCCTTGGAGGCATCATAAAGGTTTTCCAAGACTGGTGCTAAAGCTCCTTCGTAGCTGTAGCCAACTCTCTGGCCGCTGCATCCGCAGCCGCCTCTGCAGCAGGGAAGACCTTCCTCCTGCCCACTGTTTCTGATGGATTCAACGGTTTGCATCGCCGTTTGAAAGGCTTGATATTTTTGTTTTGTAATTCTGGCATTTCTCCTTGAAGTCCTTCGCCTTCTCCTGAAAATCCTTGACACTCATAATCATATCCTTGGTGTCATTGGCATAGCCTACCGCCTTGTTCGCCACTTCCGCTCCGGCGTTCAGCTGCTTCATTCCGGGAAGACCGTCCAGCTTCTTCTTAATACGGTCCAGGTCAAAGCCGTCCCACATGGCCTGTGCCATAACCGTATATTCACTGGCCTCATAAATCTGCTGCTTCAGGATGGAGGCGCTACCCAGACTATGCTGTCCGGAAGCCTCCATACTCTGTATGCTTGCCCCCTTGCCCAAAGCATTCATATTGGCCTTCATATAGCCCTGGTAAGTGGTATTGACATCATCCTTTTGCGAAATGGAAAGCAAGTCAAAACGCTCTTCCACATAATCATCATAGTGACCTAAAGTTGAATAGAGGGAGCTTCCCATGACCTCCTTCATTAATTCCTGAATACTTTGAATCCGTGCGTATTCTATGAAAATGAAGGTGGACATCAATAGCGGAGAAACCACTAGGGCTAAAAAGATGGATAGCATGCCCTTCGTCCCGTTGACTTTCCTTTTCAGAAAATGTCGTATTGCTTTTCTTTTTTCTTTAAACCATGCTTTCATATTCTTCTCCCCTATGAAAAAAACTTGTTAAGGCCTTTAACCACCTTGTCCACCGTTTCCAATACGGTTGCAAAGCTCTTCACCTTTTCACTGGCATATTTTGCAAGCTTTACGGAATGGACATAATCCAAGGCATCAAAAGTCGTTGCAGGCTACCGTCGCATCCAATTCCTTGGTTTCGGAAACGCCGATAAAACGCATTAACTCTCCAAATAAAAATCCATAGTTCTTGTGCATGGTAATTTCAATATGATGTCTTCCGATATCATCGTTGGCACGTTCTACCTTAATATCCACCTCACCCTTTGACTTTGCCAGGCTCACATTGGTGAGACGATTGTTCAGAAAAATTAGAGGCTCTGGAATTTGCCGCATCGATTCGATCTTGCTTTTTCCCCATAATCCAAAGATAGCGATACACCCCGATATTCGTAATATCTTCTTCACTCACCAGATTCAAATCCTTCTTGGCAGATCCATACTTGTAATTCTCCGCCACAACCTGCGCCGCCTCATTGGCCGTAACATGGAACATGACGTTTTGGTAAAGGTACATACTAAAACCGATGAAGAACACCAGTATCAGAATACACAGCAGCATTCCGATGGACCATTCAATCATGACGGTGCCATCTTCCCTTTCTCTCGAAAATCCCTTTCTCATCTTGACTCCTTTTCCTTACAGAAAATCCTTTTCCTTTGGCACCAAGCTTTTCCTCCGGCACCCTCTTCAGCACTTTTTCCCTACTGGAGCTTTTTCTTCGTAATAACGCCTTTCTGCAGCATTATTTTTCGTCGTAATACTGCTTTCTACGGAAGCTTTACTCTCCGTCGTAGTACTGCTTTTTCTCCTAAGATTCCGAATACATCCTCAAAGTTTTTGTCCAGCCAGGAATCCTTCACAACATAGAAATTGCCCTTTCCGGTGGAAGCAAAGGAATCCGGAAGCACCTTTAAATTTTCAATTTCCTTGGGGAAGTAATAAGAATCCACAGGATCCGCGGCAAAGGCACCGCTGCCGATTTCCTTTAAATTCTTGGGCATGTGAACTTCCTTCAGGGACTTACAATCCTGAAATGCCGCTTCTTCAATACTTTCTACGGAATTGGGGATGCTAATCTTCTCCAGTGCGGAACAGTTCAGAAAAGCGGAGTCCGGAATCACCTTTAACTGTTCTCCCAGGAAATTCACTTCCTTTAAGCTGGTGCAGTCTCTAAAGCCGAACCTGGCAATGCTAGTTACCCCTGCCGGAATATCCAGACTTTCCAGGTTATGGTCAGACTGTACGTCGACCTCGGAGGTCTGATTCTTCAGCAGCACAATCTTCTTTACCTTCTTCAAAAAGAGTCAGGCCGTAGCCCAGCTGAAAATCGTCATCACTTTCAAAATACAGTTCTTCCAGCTGCACATCATCATCCGGTCTAAGCCCGGGTCAAAGGACTTGCCCGCTGGGAATCACAATCACCTTCTGCTTAGAACCCTCTTCATTCAGATTGGCAATGGGTCCTCTCCCATCCATTCGAAATAGTCTTCATTTGCCTTGGCATTGGCTTTCTCATTTCCCTTACCGCTGTCTGCCTCCTGCTTGCTGTCTCCTGAGCACTCTTCTCTTTTTCCTCCACAGGCTGAAAGCCCTAAAATGAAAAAGCCAGGATGCTAAACCCTAACAGTGTTCTTCTCTTCATCTTAATAATCCCCCTTTCTTTTTGTTTTCCATTGCCTTTGTTCCATCTCCTTTTTGTTTTCTATTACTTTCTTGCGAGCAATAATTTTTCTAAATCTATTTCCGCTCTTAAATATTTTCCTTTAATAATTCCTCGAAGAAGGTCTTCTCCATAAAGTCTCCACCAGCGCCTCTGTTCAGCGTGTTCATATCTTAGTACCCTCCCAGCTCTCAGATGCCGATTTTGGGAAGGCTCTGGCCGTTTTATTACTGAACTTGTTATATACGGTGTACATTCTCTTCATGATGAGGGAACGAGAATTTTCCTCCTTAATCTGCAAGGCCTGTAGCATTCTTAGAACTTGTCATTTCCGATTTCCGATCCAGTCTACGGTGAGGACAATACCGTATGCACTCCCCGGTAAACCGCTAAGCTGTCGTCATCAATGGAGAAGTCCCCGTCCAGGATGATAATCGTCATAGGCCCCAAAGCTTTGGCTCCCGAAGCAGCTTCTGTCTCTCCTCTAAGGAAAGCTCCATCATATCCAGGGCAATCTTGGCTTTGGAGAAAAGTACACCCCTCTTGGATCCTGGCGAGACCGCACTTTTCCAGCTTTAAGCGGAAGTTGGCCTTCTGCTCCTTTAAAGGCAAATACCACATCGCTCATGTCCAGCTGTCACTCCGGCATGGAAGAAGAGTCCCGCCGAGCCATGGCGCTCCATATTCAGTACAAAACCCGGTGTCCCGCCTGGGAGCAAAATGATAGAGCACAGGCTGCCGCCATGGTGGAAGCCCCGGTTCCTCCGGCTACCGAGCCGAAGGCACCTTACAGGATCTCTCCGATTTTCAGACCGGTAATGCCCTGAATCCGCTCCGCATAAAGGCTTAAAATCTGCTTATAAATCAGATCCGCCTTCTGGTAGCTGGAGATAGCCCGCCTCGTCCTTATAGCTTTCGATTTCCGCGGACTCCACGAAGTACGCAAAGCTGCATTAGCTTAGGGAAGAAGGGCGGTGTTGATGTCAAAGGAGGCATCCGCCACCAGCACATCCATCTTTACCTCCCGAACGGTCTTCAAGGCCAGTTCTTCGTCAGTAAAGGAATACAGCTCAAACTTTTTCTCCAAAGCGGGTGCTAAACACCGTTACGATTCTTTGTAAGTATTCCTTGTCCTGTTCCAAAATCGCTAATTTGATTTTCATTTCCTTCTCCTTTGCTCTTTTCCAGCTTATTGATTGCTATCTTCGTTCCATCTGTGCCCTATCCTGCTGCCGAGCCCCTCCTTCTGCAGGTGCTTCTCCCCTTCCAGGGAGCTGCCGCTGCCGTTTCTCCCCCTTCTGCCGAGGGCTTCCGGTGCTGCTTCCAGTGCTGCCTCCCGCCTTCTGCCAGGGGCTTCCGATGCTGCTTCTGTTCCTTCTGTCAGGGCTTCGGTGGCTGTTTCGTCATTGCTTCTGTTGCCCGCTTCCGTTGTTTCTTCAGGCTTTGTTTCCCTTTTCCTTGCCCTTCTCTTCCTTGGAAGCCTCATGCTGTCTTCCGTAAAGATTTCCTTCTTCACGATATTTCGTTTGATAAACTGATATACCTCCAGGGTGGTTTCCACTATACGTACGCCTTTTTTGTTGAAGTAATCACACCGAAGAACTGAGGTGTGACCATTTCTCCTTTTTAAGTTGATAAAGCCCTCAGTAGTCGTCCTCCATCACACCAGCAAGACCTTCCGAGAAGCTTTTCGCCGCCTTCGTACTTAGGCTCCAGTACCACTTCTCCCTTCAGGTTGGCAAGCCCCATTTTCCCTTCTTGGAAAAGGCGAAGATACAGTCCTTTCCGATTCCGTCCACTTCCTCAGCGGAGAAGTCCGAAACCTGTTCCCAGTTTTCATTGTAGATATGAGTGGCACCGTCCTCCTTGGCCAGGATGCATCCCTGGGCAATAAAGCTATAGTCCCGGATTGATGCACCGCTTCGAACTTTCGTTCTTTTTCTATCTTCTTTTTCCGTTTTCGTCTTTTTCGCCTTACCCTTTTCATCCTTTACCGTATACTTTAGTTCCAGCTCCTTGCCTTCGAATCGATAAAGAAGACCCTTTTCGCCCTTTTTCACCACTGCCTTTCCTTTTTGAAACAGCTGGCTTCGGAGAATCACCAAGAGCCAGTCTCCCAAGGCATTGTAGTAGCTGTATTCTCCCTCTTCCTTGATGTGGGAATTCTGTCCTCCCATAGTAGCCGATGTCTTCAGGATTTTTATTGGAAAAATACACCCTAGGGTCACTTCATTTTTATCCATCAAAATGGTTTTTTCCGTCCTTACGTAGCAGACGATATCCCTTCTCCAATGGGCCCTAAATTCCTGCTTTAAGGAGTTGGAGGATTCCCCGTCTGCGGGATATAGCCTGCTCCTCCTTGTTTTTCACCCCGTAGAAACCGTTGGAAAGGGGATAATAGCTGTTGTAGTTTCCATACAAGGTTTTGAAGGAATAGAAAGCATTTTCGGTATTCCTTTTGGAAGGTCTTATCCTTGGAGCCTGCCTTTTCGCCTTATCCAAAAAGTAAAAGGCATTGGCATAGTCGTTTTTCTGAATGTACGGTCGGGAAATCGCCAGAGCAAAAATACGGATTTTTCCGGATAGGCCGCCTGAGCCATCTCTGCCGCCTCCATATATTCCTTGTAGCGGTCTTCCTTTTCCTCATGAGAAACTTTCTCGTAGGCATCCATCATCTTTTCGTAGATGACTTCTTCCTTCTTAATGCCTAAGGCCTCTTTGTAATTTTTCTCCTGCCTTTTGATACAGGCCTCTTTTCTCAAAGTCCACTGGCTTCCGCCACTTCCTCGCTGATACCTTTTTATCTGTCTCTGCTGGTCGAAATCTTACTATACCAACCCATACCGGTAATCAATACCAGGGCAAAGGCAACCCCTCCCATCTGTGTCTGTGTCAAGCTGCTCCTTTCTATATCAGAGAAAGCATGGCTGCAAAGCCAAAACCAGAAGTAGATAAAAGGGTCCCAAAGGGAAGGGCGTCCTTTAACTTCTTTTTCTTTAACAGTAAAACCGGAGGAACACAGGGCACAGAGCAGGAAGGAAAAAAGTAAGCTCACGCAAAATCCGTACATCCCTGTGAAAAAGGCCAGACCGGTAAAAATCTTGATGTCTCCCCATACCCAAGCCGGAGCAGAAATCTTATATAAGAGGCACAATAAAATCAAAGCGATAAATGCAGGTACAAAGCTGTTGAGTAAAATCATGGGAAGTCCCCTTGTAAGCAAGCTCCGGAATCATAAAAGAGTTCTGCCCGCTAGAAGCACTATGGTGCAGAGGTTTGGTATCTTCATGGTGTAGGCATCCACCAGCCCTGCCCACTCCAAAACCATGAAGCAAAAAGAATCATGAGCTAAGGCCAGGGTATGCACCGCCGTTTGTCGTACGTAGTAGCCTGTCAGGAAGGAGGCCAAAAGTGCCAATCACGGCATAGGGTTTAAGAAGGATGACCTCTGCCCCTTTAAAAATATCTTTATTACGAGAAAATACACAGCAATGCTGCATATGCTGAAAACAGCGCCGCTAATAAGTCCTTGCATCATTTTTCCTTTGATTCCTTTTCCCATATCCGGTTTTTGTATTGTTTCTATTCCTTACAAAATTTCCAAAGTGCTGTTCTTTCGACAGTGGCCTCTTCTACGATTGCTTCTTCTACTGTTGTTTCTCCTACAGGGAAATTCCCGCAAAGGCGGAGGATAAAATAATGATAATAATGCCTAAGAAAATCAGCATGATGGGCATTAAGAGCTTGGCGGAAGCCTGTTCTCCCTTTTGTAAGAGTCTTTGCTTTTTCTCATTCCAAAGGTCACTGGACTGTCTTGCCAAAAGAGGGCAACTCTCTCACCCTTTCCCATACTTTGCATTAAGGCACTGGTAAACTTGATAATCTCCGGAGAATTGGTGGCTCTTCCGAACTTGGCTATAGCCTCACTGTCCGCATGGCCGTTTCGAATATCCTCACTGGCATCCCGCATCAGGGCGTAGATATCCCTTCGCCTCTGCACGCCCACCATGTTCAGGCGTCTCTAAGGATCGTACCGGGTTCACCAGAATCGCCATGAGTGGAAACTACCTCCGGAAGCTCTGTCTCGCAGTTCTCGTTCTCTTTACCAGCTTCTGTCGCATGGGTCGCAACCGTAAATCAGCCCCACAATCGCCAGAAGATGCCCAGATAGAAGAAGTTCCTGCTATCCTGCCAGCCTGCCAGAAGGCAGCCAAAGCATAAGATAAAGTGGAAAAAGCTAAGGGCCATGGCGTAATACACAGTGGCATAGTATTCACGCATACATCTCTCCGTGATAAAGACCTTGGCGTTTTGTTCCAGACGCTCGAAAAAGCACGCCCCTCAAGCGAAGAGCGGCAGCTCCGCCAGCAAAAGCCCACGGTATAGATATCCTTTAACGGAAAATCCTTTTCTTCCAAACCCTCCACCAGCTCTTCGTACTTCTGTCCCCGAAAAAGCTGAATCAGGAACAAAATCGCCAGAATGGTTCCTAAAATCATTGCTATGCTTCGCATCATTTTCCCCTTCTTGCTTCACCACCTGCATAATCCGCTGTCCCATCACGCTAAGCTCCGCAAAGATGCCGATGGCGATGGTCACCACCAGCAATTCCGATGGGCGTAGAAAAGCTTCGATTAAAGCTGGATCCCATGCCCCGAAGCATTCCCGTAAGCACCACCGGGATAATCATCATGGCGGTAAACTGAATCTTATTGGAAGAAATCGCGGTCTGGGATTTCCTCACTGATTTCCATCTTTTTCTCCGATAATATCCGCGGTTCTTCGCACGATTTCCTTGATATTTCCGCCGGCCCGATAGCACATTGAAAATGATGGCAAAGTTCTCAATATCCTTGTTGGCACTGCGCTTTCCCAGAGAAAGCATCCATGTCCTCAATGGCTAAGTTGTTTCATAAGCCCAAAATCATTTCCGCGGTTTCCTTCGTGATTTTTCATCCTCTCGAATTCCATCACCATATCCTTATAGGGTGCTGTCCAGAGAGTCATGCATGTTCATTCCGCTGTGCTAGCGCTACCGCCAAGGATTCAAAAAGCCTCTGAACTGTCTGGCTAATTCTTCAGCCGTTTTTCCTTACATTGACCAGCCCGAATAGGGAGGAAGAAGAAGCCGCAGAGACTTCCCACCAGCAGGAAAATGACGATATTGCCATACATGGTGGCCTTCGTTGCTCTTCCTGTGGCATCCAAAAACTGATTGCCGTAAAAACACCAGACTCACCGCACCGCCGATGAACAGCGCTATGGCAAAGGCCTGAAGCTTTTCCCTGAAATTCAGATAATATACGTTGTAATTGGTCAGCTCCGTTCCCAAGGGGGAAAGATAGCTTGCCGGTTCCTTTTCCTTCTTTTTCCGAAAAAACATTTGTCCCTTCAAAGCTCTTAAATCACCGTGTTGATTCCTGCCAGACGGAGCTTAAAGTCCTTCTGCATCTTATTTTCCGTCCGCTTTAAAATCCCATGCACCTTGGTAACGGTACTCTGCTCATCCTCTTCAAAAACATAGAGAGGATTCAGAAGAATTTCCCCGTTATGGAAGCCCAAAACCTCCGTAATCTCCATGGTCTTTCTGGAACGGTCTCTTAGACGGGAAAGGTGGATAATGATGTCAACCGCAGAACCAATCTGCTGCTTAATGGCTTCCAAAGGCACATTTGCCGCGCCCTGCAACACCATGGTTTCCAAACGGCTTAACATATCTCTTGTGGAGTTGGCGTGTCCTGTGGAAAGAGAACCGTCATGTCCGGTGTTCATGGCCTGCAGCATATCTAAAGCCTCTCGACCACGAACCTCTCCCACAACGATACGGTCCGGTCTCATTCGAAGAGAGGACTTAATCAAATCCGTCATAAATCTCTCCCACGCCGGCGGGTTGGCGTTTCTGGTTCAGTCGTACCAGGTTGTCTACATTTTCAATCTGTAACTCTGCGGTATCTTCTACGGTGATAACACGCTCGTCTCTTGGAATATAGTTGGACAGGGCATTCAGGAAGGTGGTCTTTCCGGAACCCGTACCGCCGCAGACGAAAATGTTGTAACGAGCCTTGACCAAAAGCTGAAGCTTCTCCGCAATTTCCTTGGTTAGGGAGCCGAAGCGAATCAGCTTCTCCATGGTCATAGGCTCATGGAGAACTTACGGATGAGTAATGGTGGGACCGCAGAGGGCAATGGGAGGAAGAACCACGTTGACACGGGATCCCAGTCCGGCAGGGGTGGTATCACAAATAGGATTAGCCTGGTTTACTTCCCGTCCTGCCAATCCTACGATTCTTTGGATAATATCCTCCAGCCTCTTCTCGCTTTCAAACTGCCGATCCAGCTGGAACAGATGTCCCTTTTGCTCTATGAAAATGTTTTCCGGGCCGTTAATCATGACCTCGGTGATGCTTTCATCCTTTAAAATAGCATCCAAAAAGGCCGAAGCCTCTGATGGCTCCATAAACCTGCTGAACGATGGAAGCTTCTGCTCCACGGGCAGTAAGAGTTGCCGATTCTCTGGGCAACCACTTCCTTCACCTTCTCCTCCAAAACGTCATCTTCAATCTGGCTTAAAACAAAGTTCGAAGAAATAAAGTTTTAACTCCTCTACCAATCTTTGCTCCTCTGCGTAGGTCATGTATACTCCTTTCCCTCATTACGAAAATGCAAAACCACTCAACCCTTCCTTTTTCCAAAGAGGGTTCGGTTTTTCCAGGATATCCTTATTCAATTTTTCTTTCTAAAAACACGAGTTTATACCCTTTAAATTTTTTTATTAAAACAATAAAATTAGAAGAAATTGCAAGATAAATAATAGTTAGTTTAGTCTTTCCTGTCAATATAATTCTATTTTATATTAATTTAAATTTAATTTATTCAATAATTTAATTAATGGAAAGGCATTATTTTACGTATATTTATATGAAAATTTAATATTTATTCCTGCCTTTTTCTTCTTTTTATCCTTCATTTTTGTAGAACTCCTACAAAAATACTATGGATTTTCTAAAATTTGGCCAAGAAAAAGAGAAACTGTACAAAAATAGTTTCTCTTTTGGTTTTTAAAACTCGCTCTGATGCAGTATGGGTCTATAGTGGGGCACGCTCTCGCTAGCCTCGCCCTGCGAAGGGAAGGACTATAAGCATTCAGGTGATAAGCTCCAAAGCAGTATAGGTATGAAATCGAGCACGCTCCCGCTAACCTCGCCTCGTAGTGAAGGACTGTATTCATTGATGAAGCTCGCTCCGATGCAGTATAGGCATGAAATCGAGCACGCTCCCGCTAACCTCGCCCTGCAGCGGTACTAAGCGAAAAACTACAGTACCTTTGTTTTTCGCAAGTACCGGCGGGCTCAGATTGCTCTCTTTCATGCCTATACTGCATCATTCGCTTCATCTTATTGGTTTCAACAGCCCTTCCCTTCGAGGGTTTTCGTAAATACCTGCGGGCTTAGATTGCCCCTCTTATAGACCTACACTGCAATCGCTTCATCTTATTGGGTTCTACAGTCCTTCCCTTCGCCAGTTTGCGTAATTACCTGAGAGCTCAGATTGCCCCTATTACAGACCCATACTGCATCATTCGCTTCATCTTATTGACTTCTACAGTCCTTGACTTCGCCGAATTTCGGTAAGTTTCAATGGGCTCAGATTGCCTCACATTCAGACCTATATTGCTGAATATTCTTTCTTATTTCGTTTTTTACAGCTCCCCTTTCAAGTGTCCCTACTGACCGGATTTACTTATCTTTATAAGGTCCCTTATCAAATGATCCCATTCTACTTTTAGTTTATCGTTTCAACTTTGCCCTGCAATATGCACAATAGGCTACAACAATACTAAGATAAGGGATTAGCTGTATAAATTGTAATGGTACGCCGGTGTTTTGCAGGTAGTTGGCCATGCTTTGGCAGAAGCCGAAGAGTAGGGAAGCGAGGAAGGCCAGATAGGCATTTCCTCCTGCGATGGCTTGTGTCGCCAGGGCAATATAGCCTCGTCCCGCGGTCATTCCTGCGGAAAACAGTCCCACATAGCCCATGGAGAGGAAGGCTCCCGCCATTCCGGTTAAGGCTCCACTGATGAGAAGAGCTGTCCGCTTCACCCGTTTTACGAAATCCCCAGGGATTCGCTGCCTCCGGATTCTCTCCCACCGCAATAATTTCCATCCCCAATCGGCTCTTCTTAAAAAGAGCTGCGATGACAAAAACCAAAATCAGGCTCACATAGGTCAGGATATGCTGTCCGGAAAGAATCTTTCCCACAAAGGGAATGTTCTCAATCAGGGGGATATTTAAAGCCGGAAGCTTTAAGCTGTGCAAAGAAGTGGAAGCTCCCTTTTCTCCGGTAATCAAAAATAAAAGAAAGATGGTTCCTCCCGAGGCCAAGGTATTTAAGGCAATACCGGAAAGGATTCCGTTGGAATGTAGCTCCAAAATAAAATAGGACAGAAGCAGGGAAATCAAAAGCCCAATTCCTACTGCCGTCAAAAAGCCCAAAAGCGCACTTTGGCTAAAGGCACTGACAATCACCCCGAAGAAAGCGGCAAAAAGCATGGTGCCCTCTAAGGCAATGTTGCTGACTCCTGCCCGGGAGGCGGTCATGGCTCCCAGGGTAGTAAGGAGTACCGGGGTTGCGGTACGAAGCATGGCAAAGTAAAAGTCTTCCTTTCCCAAAATGGATAGCAGTTCTCCCATTATGCCTCCTCCTTTCCCGTTTCCGGCAGCGGAGTACTTGCCGCCAAGGATTCCTTCACTTCTCTTCTATGCTCCCAGCCGGCAAGAAAGGCTTCCGCGGTTACGAAGAGAATCAGTAAAGCCTGAATCAGGGCCACCAGTTCGTTTTGCACATCGGACTTTCTGGACATGATATCCGCTCCCACACGGATATAGGCCAGGAAGAGGGCGGAAAAAGGCACCAGCGCCGGATTGTTTCGGGAAAGAATGGCAATAATCACCCCGTCCCAGGCATAGGAGGGGGACTCCTGCCAGTTAAAACGCTGGTACATGCCCATTTGCTCCACCGCCCCTTCAAGGCCGGCCACCATTCCCGCCAGAACCTGGGTCAGGAGGATCAGCTTTGATGAGGAAATACCCACCATTTTCGCAAAGGAAGGATTGCTTCCGGAAAGCCGAAGCTCATAGCCGAAGCGGGTTTTGTACAGCAAAATGCTGAAAAGTACCGCCAAAAGCAGGGCCAGGAAAAAGCCCAGGTGCAGCTTACTGCCCTTCACCAAAATCGGCAGTACCGCAGTTTTGGCATACTTTAAGGAAGCAAAGGTTCCCGCCTCCCGATCCGCAAAGTATTTACTGATGGTAAAGAGTCCCAGATAGAAAAAGACATAGTTTAGCATCAAGGAAGTAACCAGTTCATTGGCCTTAAAATACAGCTTCGCCAATGCAGGCAGGCTTCCGATAATGCCTCCCATCACTGCCGCCAAAAGCAAAATCACCAGAGGATGCGGGGAAAGGGCGAGGCTCAGGCGGATGGCCAAGGCCGCGGTAAGTACCGCCGAAATATGAGAGCAGGCATCCGTAATCATGGAAAAGGTTTCCCGATTTAAAACAAAGGCTTAGGGCAAGCCCGGTAAAAATCAGCAGGGTGGCCTGGGCAAAGATGGAAAAAAGTGCCGCATACGCAAAGGGCCTAAGAGCAGATAAGAAATGGCTGTCCAAGGCTCCTTACTGACCAAAAAGATAATCAGCATGAAATGCCAGGAAATCCCCAGCGCCAGGATAAAACGAAAAAGCTGAAATTGTTGTTTACTGCTCATAAGCTCTCCTATTCTCTCTGACTGTCTTCCCTTAACTCCCAGCATATATAGCTCAGCTCCTCCTCCGTCAGACTGCCGTCATTGTCCAGATAGCCACAAAGCGCCCCTCATGCATCACAAGGATATGGTCACTTAGGGACAGAAGCTCCGTAAGATCTGCGGAAATGAGTACTTCTGCCTTCTTATTCTTCCGCATATCAAAATTTTCTTTCGGATAAAGGCAATGGCCCCCGTATCAATTCCTCTTGTGGGCTGATTTAGGATGAACAAATGGGGATTGGCCTCATATTCCCGTCCGAAAAATCAGCTTCTGGGCATTTCCGCCGGAAAGGGATTTCACATCCTGCCTGGTATTTTTGTATTTTACGGAAAAGGCCGAAAGCACCTTCTTGGTAAAGGCCTGAATCTTTCCGCTGTTTAGAAGTCCGAAGGAAAAAGCGCCTTCTCCCTATAGCTTCGAAATGGCATTTTCCTCCAAGCTAAGCTTGGGCGCAGAGCCGTAAAGGAAGCGATCACTCCGACACATAGGAAATTCCCAGGTCCTGTCGCTTCTGTACGGAAAATGCGGAAAAAGTCCTGGGAAAAAGAGCTGGAAAGCGTTGCTCCATTTGCCGGAAGCGTTCCCACAAGACCTGACAAAAGCTCATTTTGTCCATTTCCGTCAATACCGGCAATCCCCAGAATTTCTCCCTCGGAAGAGAAGGACAGATTTTGTAAAATCGTCTTTCCCCCTCTCCCTGCAGGAAAATGTTTTTTCCCGGAAAAGACCTTTTTCCCCGGAGAGTAGGGCTCTTTCTCCGATATCGAGACAATTTCTCTTCCCACCATCAGTCCAGGAAATATCCGCCTCCGACAGGCTTTCCACCCATAGGTTCCCATGGTCTTCCGTCCCGGAGAATGGTCATTCTGTCGCAAAAGAGCCTTTACTTCCTGCAATTTATGGGAAATAAAGAGGATGGTATGCCCCTTTTCCCGCAAGCTCCGAAGCTGCACAAAAAGCTCCTCGGTTTCCTGGGGCGTCAGCACCGCTGTGAGGCTCGTCCAGAATAAAGATTTCCGCTCCTCTGTAAAGCGCCTTTAATATTTCCAGCTTCTGTCGCATGGCAATGGAAATGTCGGAAACCTTTTTCCGCCTCCACTTGCAGGCCGTATTTTTTCGGAAAAGTGCCTTACATTTCCTCCACCGCTTTTTACGGTCAACAAATAAAGACTTGCCGGTTCCCAGCACCAGATTCTCCGCCACCGCCATGGAAGGAATCTGCATAAAATGCTGATGCACCATGCCGATACCTTTTTCCATGGCTTCTTTGGAGGAATGAAACTCCACTTCCTCTCCCTTTACCAGAATTTTCCCCTTGGTGGGGGCGATTTCTCCATAGAGCATCTTCATCAATGTGGACTTGCCTGCTCATTTTCCCCTACTAAAGCATGAATCTCTCCTCCACGGAGAGATTCACGTCTTCGATGGCCAAAACGCCACCGGGATAGATCTGGTAAGTCCTCTTCCTGCTATGACTTCCACAGTTCCTCCTGTTAATTTATTCGCCACTGATAATGCTCTTTAACGCTTTCTTCCATACCGTAGGCAGTGTCTACAGTCACCTTGCCGCCAAGGATATCCTGCTTAGCATCTTCTACCTTCTTCTGTACGTCTTCCGGTACTTCCTTCTTGTAAATGTCATTTTCCGCAATACCGACTACGCCGTCCTTAAGGCCCAGCACCTCCGCTTCTCCAAAGGGAGCTTGTCCTCTGCCGCCTTTTCTACGGAAAGATACAGGCTCTCTCCACATTCTTGATGGCGGAGGAAATGATGAATTCCTGCTCAGGCTTTCCGGCATAGCTTCCGCCTGGTCAGGAGTCTACCCCGATAACATACTTCTTGCTTTCCGCCGCAGCCTCGATAACCCCTACGCTGGCAGGGACCTGCTGCTACGAAAAACAGTGTCCGCATTGTTGGCATATTGGGTCAATGCCAGATCGCTGCTGTTGCGGAATCCGCATAGAGCCTACATAGGAAACCAATACCTTTACCTCAGGATCATAAACTTCGCACCCTGAATGTATCCTACTGCAGAGTCATTGATGACCGCAGCGGTATCCTTGCCCCTACGAAACCGATGATGTTGTCTTCATTTGCATAAGGCATGGAGGATTTGGTTACCTGCTGCCAAAACACCGGCCAGGGAAAGGCACCCTCATTTGCTTATAGCTCATGGAATATACATTGGAAAGGTCTCCCAAAGTATAGTCTACAGCAGTATCGAAAAAGGATGTACTTCTTCTCCGGATATTCCTGGGCAATCTTCTCGGTGATTTCCTTCATATCCCAAAAGTCCGGTGATAATCAAATCCGCATCGGACTCGGAAGCATCCTGCATAGCCCCTTCAAACTTGGTCTTGTCATTCCCCATTTCCACCATGGTCACTTCCGCCTTGTCAGAGCTCTTCCTGAATCTTCTTCATTCCTGCCTGAGGCAGGAATCGTTAAAAGGCCTTTAGTCTCCGAAAGGAACCGGTTACCAAAAGGGTGACCTTCAACTTCTTGCCATTACTTTCCTTATTGCCTTCCGCCTTCTCCTCCTTAGCTGCCGGGGTAGTTCCTCCCTTCGCCGCCTCTGTAGCGGATGCTGTGGTAGCCTTTGCATCGGAATTTCCTCCGCAAGCTGCCAAAACAGCCATCATTCCCACTGCACTCAATCCTAAAATCCAATTCTTTTTTCTCATTATTCCTTCTCCCTTTCGTAAAATAAACTTGTATGAAGTCTATCCAGCTCTGCCAGATAGTTCTCCTTCTTGAATTTGGGTACAAAGCTCTCTTGGATTCTTTTGGCCTCCGCCCCTCATTTTCCAAAAGTCGCATGACCGTATCCACAAAATAGTGGGCGGGAATTTGGTAAGCCTCCCTTTCATTTTCCGTACCGAAGTCCCGGCCGTGAATCCGTCCCTTGAAGCCGGAAATGCCGATTTCCACCGTGGGAAAAAGCATGGACAGGTCTCCCCATGTCCCCGGAGGCTGTGCCGTGGGTTCCCTCCGCATCCGGCTTTCCGGCATGCTGAAGAATCTGGCTCCGTACCAGCTCCGTAAGAGCCGGATCCCTGCTCAGGAAAATAGCCCGGGGTATTTTTGGATTTCAGGTCAGCAGTTTATGGCCAGAGCTGCTCCCCGTAAAAGCCCGGTCCATCTTTCTCTCCGTGCTTCGGATAGCCTCCACCGTCTTTCCTCGAATATACATTTCCATCTTGGTTCTGGCAGGAACGGAATTCACTGTCTGTCCTCCCTCGGTTACGATGTAATGCACCCGGATGCAATCCTCCTCCGAGCTTTCCCGAAGAGCATTGATGGCGGAAATCGCTAAAGTCATGGCATGAAGGGCATTTACCCCAAATGAGGGCTGGCCCCGGCATGGGCCTCAGTGCCCAGGAAGGTGACCTTCTTTTGGCAGAAACCGTTTAAGGAAGCCCCCACCTCGGCCTGATAGTCCGTGTCAATGAGGCCCATACTGTGGCAGGACAGAAGCACCGCACATTCATCAAAAAGTCCCAGTGAAATCATTTCCTGCTTGCCGGAGGAATGAAACCTTCCCCTCTCTGATGAGATTTCTCCGATAATCCATGTCGCAGAATTCTTCCGCAGGAGTGAAGAAAGCTTCACCTTTCCCGCAAAGCCTTTCCATCACTCGGCTTCCTTCAGCGCCAAAAATACGGCAATCATCACGCCGGTTTGGGCATAGTGGCCGCAGGCATGGGCGGCATTTTGGTCGCTGGACGCATAGGGATGCCCCAGAACCGGCACTGCATCAAACTCCGCAATTAAGCCGATGCAGGGCCCTTCCTTTCCGGAATCCAAAGTCGCCATAAGTCCCGTGTAAGCCACCTCGGTAAAGGGAATCTCCGCATCCTTTAGGCCTCTTCCACCTTTTCTCGGCTCCGAAATTCCTTATAGCCCAGCTCCGGGTTTTTGAAAATGTCTTCCGCCAAGGCGATGGCCTTGGGCAAAATACGTTCCAGTTCTTCATGTACTTTTTGCATAGGATGTCTATCCTTTCTTTAGGGTATTGACTTTCTGTTGTACTGACTTGCTGTTGTACTGGCTTGCTGTTGTATTATCTTACTGTTGTACTATTTTTCTGTTTTACTATCTTGATTTATATGCAGCCTTGTTTTATATGCGGTCTTATTTTACTGTACCGGCTTGCTGTTGCCGTTCCTGGGCGCAACAGTTTGTTTGCAAAAGTAAATATCTTTCGTATTCGTTCTTTGGCTGACTGCTATAGAAAAAGCTCCTTATCGCTTCTCCCGCCTTGCCTTCTTGGTGACTTGAAGCATTCTTCTATAGGCAAATATCATAAGAAGCAAAAGGAACATAGAGTAATAGGGAAAGAGCTTCATGCTAAAGCTTCTTCCCAGCACCCCAAAGAGGGGAGGCATAATCAAGGTTCCCACATAGGCTGAGGCCATTTGTGCTCCAATCAGGGCTGAGGAATGCTCCACCCCAAAGTTATAGGGGGTGGAATGAATTACGGAAGGATAAACCGGGGCACAGCCCAGGCCGATGAGAAAGTTAAGGCCAGCAGTACCATAGCCTTACTCCAGGGCGTAAAGAGGAGAAAAATGCCGAAGAAGACGATGGCGCTTCCCCCCAGTACCAACTGCTCATCCTTCCATTTCATGGTAAAAAAGCCGGAAAGAAAACGGCCGAAGGTAATCCCAAAGTAATACAAAGCCACAAAGGAAGCCGACAGATTCTCTTCCATCCCAAGAGCCAGCACCATGAAAGAGCCTGCCCATAAGCCCACGGTCTGCTCCAAGGCACAGTGGGAATAAAAAGCTTGCCATCCATTCCTTGGCTCCGAGGAATGGCAAAGACCTCTTTCAGGCTAAGCGCTCTTTGTTTTGGGGGCTTCAACCCCATCAGATTAACCTTTCCCTCAATGCAGGAGCATTTGAGCTATTTTCATAAGTTCCTCCGGCTTTTTCTTCCATAAAGAAAGACTGCAAAAAAGGGCAATAGCCAGAGCAAATTGAATCAGAGAAACAATCAGGTACCCCCTGCTCCAAGGCTCTCCCCTTTGTAAAACAAAGCCCATAATATAAGGACCTACGGAGGCTCCCAAGCCCCACATGCAATGCAGCCAGCTCATGTGTCTACTGGAATAGTGCAGAGCCACATAATGGTTTAAAGCCGCATCCACAGAACCTGCTCCCAAACCATAGGGGATGGCAAAAAGACAGAGCATAAGGAAGCTATGGCTAATGGAAAAAAACCGAATAAAGGCAATGGCGGTTAAAAGCACCGAAATTGCCGTAATTTCTCAGTTCAAAGCGACGATTCAATTTTTCACTGTTTAAGCTGGAGAGAATGGTTCCTCCGCAAATAATCATAAAAACTGTTCCCGAATAGGATACGGGAACAGCAAATTCCTGATACATGATCGGCCAGGCAGAGCCCAGCAAAGCATCCGGCAGTCCCAGACTGACAAATGCCAGATAAATCATGAGCAACAGTATAGAAAACATCTTCTCTCCCCCATAAATACAATACCGCTCAGAATACTCTGAAAAAGAAAGTTCTGTGCAATAAATTTTTAGGGAAAGTTATGATTTGAAAGCGATGATTTGAAAATGATGGTTTTAGCCGCTTACTTTTTGCTCAGTTTCCTATAGTAGTCCAGAAAATAGTCGGATCTTCCTTCCACAATCCGGAATCAAAATTATAAAGACACTTACACGCATTGGAACTCAAAGCCTATTTCTCGACTCTTCAATGGAATATTCTCCTCCTCAGCCCATATCCTCAATAGCATTTGTGAGTATCATGTCTGCACATATATTCATTTTTCAAATGACATATTTTCTTGCCTCCTGAAAAAATTAAACAATCAATTGCCTTTTCCGTGAGAAACAAAATTGATCACTAGCTGATTCGGTAGCAACTGGTCAATAGCAAAACTTGCCGCTTTTTCTGATTTTACATCCCCATAAAGTCCATTAAGATACGTTGTAATAACCGGGTTTGTAGTATCATTGGCTATTTTTGCAATTACTATTTCAGCATTAAGAAAATCATTATTGATTAAAGGAAGCAACTCTCACAAGCTTTCTTCTACGATTCTGTGATATAAACCAGAGCCACTCTTTGTTTGCATCCTCAAATTCCTGAATAGAAATATCCTCTTTAGGATAAGAAAATCTAAATGATGAAACATATCCAAAAATTTTGCGAAAGTGATATTTGCCCGGAATTCTGTGCCTTTATGATTGATGAACAGAATAAAAGCTTCTAGCCTGATTAGGATCGCTTGTTAGGTAAAACCCCTTTCCAAAATCTTTTTCCCTCTACGCACTGCCCCAAATCTATCTTTTCTACGCAAGCATAGCTCCCATGATATAGAAGCATTCCATCCTTTAGCTTCACGAAATCACTCCTTTCGCCTTCAAAACAGTGCTAATTTCATCTAAATTGTACTCATCACCATTGATATGGAAAATGTCATAGCATGACTCTATATATTACCAAATTTTTATATTTTTGAGAAGAGGGCATTGGCAGCAGCCCGACTCATTTTATATTTTGACAAAAACTCTCCTAATAATCTAATTTCCATAAATAATATTTCATTAATCATAAAGTGTTACTCCTTTTATGCTTAAGCGTCCAAATAGCAGTAAAAATTAGTTTCTGACATTATATTCTTATGAAATGATAATATCACAATTTATGAAATGCACTATACAGATACTTCAACTTATTCATTTCAGTCACTATCTTAGTCTAAAGCTTGGAACAATTTCTATACTGTCCGGTAAAATCTCCGTATTCACTACAGGATTTCCGGAGAGTTTTACTCTTTAAGTTCGAAGGAAATTCCGGAGGGCGGAGACATCAGAGATGTAATTTTTCCGAAATATCCAACTCCTCAAGAGTGGTAGCCCTCTATACAATCCAGGTTCTCCAACATATTTCCGAAATATACAGCCTTTTTCAGAGCCTTAAAATGGGATAGATAGGCCTTCGCATTGGGATAAGTTCCTTGTTTCATCATCAAATTTTGGATTCTCGCAGAAAAGATTTAAGACCTTAACCGTATAATCGTCCTCAGTTTGCTCAGATAAAAGGGAAGAAGAAACTTATCCGCCGTAACGCTGTCATCTTCGAGCAGAAAATACATTTCCCTTTACACCGAGATTGGAAAGAGAACTGCTGTAGTCTTGGTAACTGTCCATGGGGTTCACGAAAGTAACTTTTTGCAAGGAAGGAGCTCCCGTAAAGCCGGACCTAAAGAAGGCGGTACCTCTCCTATAATGCCGTTTCCGACAATCACTAAATCACTTGAGGCTATTCATGACCGCGTAGGAAGTCTCCCTCATATTCCTGTGCATTATTATGGATAGTCAAACTCTTAAGAGATGGCATACCCGCGATTTTATCCAAGTCATTGTAATAAACCTCTGCATTTTCCAAAGCGGATAAGCCGTGTAAATCCGGAATCTCATAATTATGGTAAGCAAAGCCCAAAGTCTGTAAAGAAGTAAAGGCTCGACAGAGCATCGGCATTTTCAGATTACTACGGTCAGATAAAGGCTGTTTAAAGAACTTATATTTCTCAGCCCGTCCAATGAAAGAATCGGAAGACTGACGAGATGGAGCGACCTCAGCTTCGGCATATTTTGCGCGAACTGTAAATCTTTAAAATTCGGAATGTTGGAAATTCCCAAATTCTCAATCTGAGGCATACCGGATAGAACACTAAGATTTCCTACAGACTGCGAATAGGGTCCATTTATAAATAAAGCTCTTACAACGGCTTAAAGAGGAAGTGGAGAGAGGTCCAAGGCTCATCTCTACCACTTTCTATTCTTAGAGCTAAGTGTTCCAGATTCGGAAAATAGCTGAGACAGTGATTCCCGGCTCGAAATCCGAGTCTACCGATACGGAGAGTTCTCTTAAAAGGAGAAAAGACTTGTAAATATCTGCAATATCTTTCGTTTTCAGTAATCATAACTGTAGGACGGCTCGTCGCGGAACGTGACGCCGGAAAGACCGATAGATTTTCTCGGGGATTCAGAAGTGTTCTTTCCATTTCGCTAAAAAGTAGCGTATTCTGTAGATTGCAGATTGGAAAGACAACGAAGATCGTTAGCATTGTCATCATCATAGGAATAACGAAAAACCGGAGCCTAGGGAAGAGAAATTAAACCGGTGAAAGGCTGTATATCCTCTTCGTCAAGATAATCCGCTCCGGGAAGATAGACGGTATGTTCCTCCACCGGCTTTCCGGAATCGTCCACCGAAGTGGAGTAAAGAAAAACCATTTATCACACCGTCAGAAAGATCGGCTAACTTCTTGATGATAGCAGAGTACTGTAAAGAAGCATAGTCCTTCGCCGTAATTTTTGACAACGGCTTGGAAAAGGCCTTTTTCGGAAAAGCTTTTCATCACATCCGCTTTCGGCGTCGTTCGGTAGCTTTCGCTCAGTGCTGACAATGCCGGAGAACGATAACGAAGAGGGAAGGATACCCTACAAACAGAAAAGCAGTGGAAAGAATGCCGAGAATGACGACAACCAGCAATTACATTGAGCAACTTAGAGTTATTATGTAGCGGTGGCACCGGACTTGTGTAATTCACTTCCTTTATATTAAAATTCTGAGTAATGTTCAGATCATACGAGCTCGATGTATACCTTGGTATTACAAAACTTACAGGTGACAAAGCCTTCTTTTTAATCCATCAGGTATATCAAGCTGGCCATGGCAATTAGGGGCACTCTATTTTTAGTGACAGTCATAGTTGATCCTTTTACCTTTTGTATTGATTTTTATTAAAAACGATCACCTAATTTTACATATTAACAGGAACATATTCAAGGGTAAAGGGGACAGATAGGGCTGAACTTTTTATCTACGCGTATATAGGCTCATTTGTCCCGAATAATGTATAACATTCGAGACAAAAGGAGCTGAGACTCATAATGACGATATACTATTCGTAAAATTTGTGGAGACGAAGTGCAACGCCCAGTTCATTAAAGTTATTTCCTCAAGCTATCAGTTTTCTCTCGAAAAAGACCATTCTACCATGCAGGATATGCTTTATGGAAAATTTTTCCGCTTTTCCCTTGAAATTCATATTTATAGACTATTGCTGTTTTTTCTTTGAGTTGAGACTCCATATCTTATTTAGCTCCAGCCGGTTTTTCACACTAATCCGAAAAAGCTCTACAACTAGAATTCTATAGAAGGAGATTTTGTCTTATGCTTCATGAACAGCAGGCGCTAAAAGGCCCTGCCTTTCCTCATACGATTCCCATCTTAACCGGCTTTTTATTTCTGGGCTTTGCCTATGGTATCTATATGCACGCGCCGGTCTTTCCGTAGTCTACACCTTCTTTATGGCCTCATTAATCTATGGCGGTTCTTTTGAGAGCTCTTGGCTGTAGGATTTCTGCTGGGGCCCTTTTGCTCCCTTTGGAAACGCTTTTTCTGGCTAGTATGAGTTCAGCTTCGGCATCTGTTCTACGGCATTGCCATGCTGGATAAATTCCCAAAAAGGATGGAAGCGTTTCTATCTAATCTTCGGGATGTGCGACGAAAGCTTCAGTATTAATTACAGCGCAAAAAAATACCGGAAGAGATAGGTCAAGGGCTGGTTTATGTTTTTGTGACACTCTTAAATCAAATCTACTGGGTTGTCGGCTCCTGCCTTGGTACGCTTCTTGGAAATGTCCTGCCTTTTTCCACAGAGGGCATTGATTTTGTCATGACTGCTCTCTTTGCGGTGATTTTCTTAGATCAGTTTTTGAAGGAGAAAAATCATTTTTCTTCCCTGCTGGGGCTGGGGGTATCCATCCTTTCCCTAGTGATTTTTAAAGCAGAACATTTCATCCTGCCTGCCATGTTGGGAATCCTAGGCATTTTTCCTCCTTGCAAAGCCTAAGTTGGAAAGGCAATTTGAGGTAGCAGAGGAAACATGATAAAGCAATCGAATTTTCAACAAATGAAGTTTTTAGAAAGGCAAGCTTATGACTGTATGGCAGCGCATCATTATCATAGCGCTTTGTATTTTGGGCACCATGCTTACCCGCTTTTTGCCCTTTATTTTATTTCAAAAAAATACACCTAAAACAGTGCAATATCTGGGAAAGGCTCTGCCTCCCGCAAGCTTTGCTCTGCTTTTGGTGTATTGTCTTCGTAATGTTCAGTTATGTGGCGAAACCACGGACTCCCAGGTTTCTTTCTCTGGACGACTATCCTGATCCATTGTTGGAAGCGGAATATGCCTTTCCATCTTCTCCGGCACTGTCCTGTATGCTGTTTCAACAGAGATTTTGGCTTTGCCGTTTTTAACAGCCTAGGAATTGTCAGAACAGCTATGCGTCTTTAAAAGATAGCGGTTATCGATTGCTCTACTCATGTAGCGCCTTTTTTGAAAAAAATCCGCCTTCCTTTAGGGCCCGCAAGCAATTGCTGAACAGGCAAGCTCTTCTTTAGCATTCATTTTTCGCACTTAGAGAGGTGAGGACTATCCTAGAACAGCTGTGCACTCAGGTATTCATACAGCCTATCTGCCTCTCCCTTCTCCACCAGCTTCGTAAGATAAGTAGAGTTGGTATCCCACCATTCAGATGCCTTACAGAAGGATGCACTGGCACGCATTTCTCCAGTAGAGAGCTTCTCTGCATAAAGCGTACGCAAATTTTTCCAGCTGTGCCTCCTCTATCACACCATTTGTAATCGAATAAGCATAGTACGCACAAGCCAGACCTTCATCTTCAACTTCCTTTAAAAGGTAAAGATTCAAACGCCCCTTTTCTTGTATTTCTTCCACTTTGCGGCAATATCATGAAATACCTTTCCACTATAACGATCGAGCTTCCCTGCTCTAAAGCTTCTTCAATGCAGGAAGATGCCTCTTTCTTTTCCCAATCATCAATCAAATTATACTGTAGCTCTGCCATCCTCTTCCTCTAATCTTAAAAGTAAAGCACAAGACAAATCCTTTACTTTTTCATTGTATTTTCGAAAATCATAAATTACAAGAGAAAAAGCCACTATATTTGTTCTCTGCGTCAAGTAAGCCTTTTGCCAAAACCTCCAATAGTGCTACAATATCCATTAGAGTAATCTCCTTTGCATAGTTTTTTAGTCGAAACCATTGTATCAAAGTGTTAATGATTACTCTCTTTTTATTCCTTTAGCAACTGACAAAATCTTTACTCTATTGGCAAAGAAAGGGAATGCGCTTTTATGAATTCAGAGCAGATTGAAAAGAAGAGACAGGGTGAAAAAGCCGTTTGATCTCGGAGATGATTTCTCTATACTGCAAGAAGAAGCACGGTGGATCCGGGGCACTTTGCGAAGAATGTAAGGCGCTTTCGGACTATGCCATATCGAGGATTGCCCGTTGTCCTTTTATGGAAAAAAAGAGTTTCTGCAGTTATTGCCCGGTACACTGCTATTCGCCGAAATGCAGGGAGAAGATTCGGACAGTCATGCGGATAAGCGGACCGAGTATGCTACTCCATCATCCACTCTTATCGATTTCTCATGCGGTAGAGGGAATGAAAAAAATGAAAGCGGGAAAAAGCCGGATGCTTAGGGGATAAAACTGAAATGATGGAAAAGGAAAGTGTAAATAGATAAAAGAAAAGGAGAATTAATAGATTAAAATGCGTTTGATTCGGCTCTTAGAGGGAGCCGGAAGAGTATATCGTACAGCAGATAGTATGGCAATGGATTTCCTCCTTGCACAGGTCGTGATTGTGTACAATATTGCTCATCTCTTAGAGATGCTTGGCAGAAGAAATTAAGTACGGAGGAATAGCCCTGACTATGGGGATTGTTCTGCTCGGACTGGGCTTTCGCTTTCTCTGCGACCGCCTGTATACAAAGGCGAGCTTTTCATGCCAGTGCGGATGTGAAACGAATCCTTCGCAATAAGATTTATGGGAAAATGCTTGCCCTCGGACCGGCTTATCGAAAGCGTAAACAGCGCGGAAATCGTGCAAATGGCAGGGAGAAGGCGTGGAACAGCTGGAAACCTATTTCGGAAGGTACTTAAGTCAGTTCTTCTACTCGCTCTGGCTCCGATTACCCTCTTCTTTATCCTCTCGCGCATCAGCGTTCAAACGGCACTGCTCCTCCTACTTGCTGTGCCTCTTATTCCTATTGTCATTATGCTTGTTATGATTGTAGCCAAAAATTACTCAGTAACTATTTTGCAATCTATTATGGACTTGGCGACAGCTTTTGGAAAAAGCTGCAGGGCATGACCACCTTAAAAGATTTATCAGGCGGATCGGGGCTGCAACGGAGGACATGGACAGGGAAGCGGAGCTTTTTCCGGAAAATCACGATGAAGGTGCTTTCCATGCGGTTAAACAGTACTTCGGTGATGGATATTATCGCTTACGGCGGGGCGGCGGTCAGGATCGTCTCGGCACTGGTCAATTTTCCAAAGGGGCAATTTCTCTTTCCGATGTTTTAATGATTACCCTCCTTGCGGCGGAATTCTTTCTCCCCCATGCGACTGCTCGGAGGCTTCTTTCATATCGGCATGAGACGGCATGAAGGCAAGTGACCGAATCTTTGCTTTCCTGGATGCTTCCGGAAGCGGAAGACGGGAAAAGCTGTACTGAAGAAAAAGAAATACGGATTTCTATGGAGAAACTTTGCTTTTTCCTATGAGGAGGTCGGAAATCCTTCGTGATGTCGAATTGGAAATTCCTGCCTATTCGCTGTGTCCCTCGTGGGTCTTTCCGGATCGGAAAAATCCACTATAGCCAGGATTCTTATGGGGAAAAATAAAGGGCTACAAAGGCTCCGTAAAGTTAAACGGCAGAAGCTTACGGAATTTTTCGTCTCGGTCTGTCCTCGATAAAATGACGATGATCGGGCATGACAGTTGGATCTTTAAGGGGACTGTGCGGGATAATCTTCTTCTTGGAAATCCCGGTGCAACAGAGGAGGAGATGAAGGAAGCCTTAAAAAGATAAACCTCCTCTCCTTTATAGAAGCACAGGGCGGACTTGCTATGCCGCTCCTTTCGAATGGTACCAATATTTCCGGAGGGCAGAAACAGAGACTTTCTCTTGCAAGAGCACTTCTCCACGATACTCCGGTCTATATTTTTTTGATGAAGCGACATCGAATATTGATGCGGAAAGTGAAGAAAAGGATTATGGAGGTCATTCATGAGCTTGCAAAGAGCAGAACGATTCTCTTGATTTCCCATAGGCTGGCTAATGTTGTAGGGAGTGATTGTATTTTCATGTTGGAAAACGGTGAAGTGGCGGAAGCCGGAAAGCATGAGGGAGCTCCTTAAAAAGGGAGCAGCTACAGCCGTTTGTTTAAGGAACAAAAGGGCTGGAAAGCTTTTCGAAACACGTAAAGAAAGTTCTACAGAAAAAAACAAAAAGATACTGGTTTTTGAAGAACAAGGGATTATGGAAGACTTGCAGGATAAAACAGGGAGAAAAGGGAAGATACGGTAGAGGAAGGAGGGAAAAAGCATGAATAAAGAAGGTCGGATTTGGCCATTATGCGAAACTTATCGTTCTTGTAAAAGCCTCTTACGGGAGTAATGCTGACCAGTATTATCTTAGGTGTTTAGGGATTTTTATGTGCAATCTTCTGACCATTCTCAGGGATACGGAATCCTAAAGGGGATTTTGGAGCTTCCTGCTTTGCATAGGCTTTCCGGAGACAGTTTTATTTATGCCAGGGGGCGTCATCTCTTTTGTTACAGGCTCATGGCAGAAGCTCTTTACCGTGATTTTTCCTCTTTGCCGTAGCACGTGGAAGCTTGCACTACGGCGAACAGTATTGTAACCACTACATTGCCTTTCGAGATCTTAGCGATTATCCGTCACAAAGGTGTTGCCATATTAAGAAAACTCTGCCCGGCAAAGTTGGAGGGGAAAGGAAAAGAGATCTCATCTCCGTCATTACTTCGGACATCAGAACTCTTAGAGGTCTTTTTGCGCATACCGTTTCCCCGATTGCAATTGCCTTTTTAACTTCGCTGATTATGCTGATTTTTTTATCGGAAGCAACATATCCTGGCTGGGGAATTGCTTTTTTTGCCCTATCTTACTGTCGGCGTGCTACTTCCCATTTGGAACGAAAAGCGCAGCGCAGAAGCCGGAATAGCGCTTAGAAGCGAGATGGGTGAGCTAAATAACTTTGTTTTTGGATAGTCTCTACGGTCTGGATGAAATCCATCAATACCATGTGGGAGAAAAAAACAAGCTATGGAAATGGACGAAAAGGTCAGAAAAAGACTCTCTGCTTTCCAGAGAAACTTAGCTCCTTTGAGAGCTCACAGCGTGCAGTGACGAATCTTGCGATTCAGCTTTTTCCTGGGGAATGCTCTTTACCATGCTTTTCCTTTATCAGAGAAATGCAGTCAGCTTTTCTGAAATGCTTCTTTCCACCCTTGCCATGATGAGTTCCTTTGGACCGGTTGTAGCCTTTTCTTCTCTTTCAATACCCTAAACCAGACCTTGGCCTCCGGAGAGGGTGCTTTCCCTTTTAGAGGAGGAGCCGGCGGTGAAGAGGTATCAAACGGAGAAAATATTGAATTTAACGGTGCAAACGTCGAAAAACTTACATTTTTCTTATCAGTATGAAATCATTCTAGAAGCGGGTTTCGATTGACATTCCGAAGGAAAGGTTCTCAGGGATTCACGGTGTCAGCGGCTCCGGAAAAATCCACTCTTTTAAAAGCTGCTTATGCGTTTCTGGGATACGAAAAAGGAGAATTTTATTTTTCCGGAAAAATGTGAAGGAAATCAATACGGACTGCCTTCGCAAAATGACGAGCTATGTGACACAGGATACCATTCTCTTCCATGATAGCATCGGGAAAAATATTGCGGTCGCAAAAGCTCTCCGCTACGCAGGGAAGAGATTGAAAATGCGCGAGAAAGCAAGCATTCATGACTTTATCATGAGCCTCCCCAAAGGATATGAAACAAAGGTGGGCGAGCTTGAGATTCTCTTTCTGATGGAGAAAAGCAACGAATAGGTCTTGCAAGAGCCTTCCTTCACGATGCGGAGCTTCTGCTTCTCGATAGAGCCTAGCAGTAATCTCGATGTCTTAAACGAGGGAATTATTTTGCAGTCCTTAGAGAAAGAAAAAAAGAAGGAAAAGACTGTAGTGCTGGTTTCTCGAGACAATCCACCATGTCCTTGCTGACCGGATTTATGAGATGGAAAAGGGACGAGTTTCCTAGTTAGGGAGAATAGTATGGGAAAAGAAAGCAAAAACCAATGCGTGCAGAATTCTCGACAAGGCGAAGATTTCCGGAAACAAAAAGGTAGAAATGCTTCCCATGAAGGATTTACTGAGTATCACTGGTTATATCCGAGGATGCTGCAACCTCGTCGGAATGAAAAAGCAGTTTCCGACCTTTGTGCAGGAAAAGCAGCGGTGCTGTAGAAAGGCTGATGCCAGAGAGACGATTAAGAATGACTATAGAGATATATTTATTCCTCCATTTTCTTAAAATTCCGGGCTTTTTCCGGGTGAAACAAAAACAATATTGCTGCCATGGATAAAGCCTTTTTCTAGGGGCCCCCGCGCGAAGCGTGAGGTATTCAAGTACATTCTAAGTTTTACAATACGGGAAGTCGGTCTGTATTGCAACGAAAAATGCACTATATGTACCTACAGCTCTTGGCAAAAGATTGTGTATTCTTGGGATAAAGACTATACTACAAAAAATGACAAAAACGCTTTTGAACGACAATGAGGATCGATATGAAAATCAGTAGTGACTATACATCAAATAGAGCATGGTTAAGAGATGTGGTTGGCAATCAGCCGATGATTTTACGCTCTGTCTCCGCTTGGAATATTTGCAGCTCTTTGTGGGCTACTTTTCAGAAAACAAGGTGGAGGTTTATGCCTTGGAGGAAAGTCCGGAAGAAAATATCCGATGCCATATCATAGAAGATTTGGAAGCTATAGAGTATATACGTTTTGAAAATGTTCTTTGTTCCAGTCCAAGCCAGGCTGTAAATGATATGCTTTCCGATTTTGAGCATAGCGATGAAACTGCTCTTGTAGAAGCTTTGAGCAAATATTACTATTCCCACGAAGAAAGCTTTAGCGGATTGAATATCAAAAAAGAAAACCAAAAGCGATTTGAAGAACTAAAGGACTGGGCTATAAACTATTTTGAGGTAGGTTAAATGACCAAGCAAGGTTTATTGCAAGAACTATCTAAACAGATGACAAAAGACTTTAGTAAAGGCTTTACAGTTGCAAATCTTAAGAATATGAGACAATTTTATCTTACTTCCCCAAATGGCTACGCACTGCGTAGCGAATTGAGTTGGACACATTATCGAGGTCTTATGCGTGTTGGAGTTTTTAGGTTTGGAAGCTAATACAGATTTTTATGAAAGTGATTTGGAACAAGCCTTAATAACTCATTTACAGAAATTTCTTTTAGAATTAGGGAGAGGTTTTTCATTTGTAGCAAGGCAGAAAAGATTTACCTTTGACGGAAGACATTTCAGAATAGATTTAGTGTTTTATAACTACATACTGAAATGCTTTGTCTTGATAGATTTGAAGATTGGAGATTTAACACACCAAGATTTAGGACAAATGCAGATGTATGTTCATTACTATGAAAGAGAAATGATGAATGAGGGAGATAATCCTCCGATAGGCATTGTACTTTGTGCTGATAAGAGTGATTCTATTGTTAAATATACTCTTCCGGAAGATGAAAAACAGATATTTGCATCAAAATATAAACCGTATTTACCAAGTGAAGAAGAACTTCTATATGAATTGAATAAGGAATATCTAACCATAGAAAGCTATGCAGATAAAAGAAAAAGACAAAAATCAAAATAATCAATTTGGCAGAAAACATCTTACTCATTAAAAAAATGAAATTTAACATTCAAGATAACTATTTGTGAGCTTGAAACGAGATTAAACGACTGGAAAAACCAGTCGTTTTTGGTGTAATGAATAGGAGGAAAACTATGCTTTAATTTCCTTCTTCTCCCTTTCCTTCAATTCCTTCAAGATTCCTCCGGTAATCAGGGCTGCAATAAGCGCCGCAAAAGATATCACTGAGGGCTGGAGACATTTGCAGGCCGAGAAAGTCCGAAGGCACGGGGAAAATCAGTAAAATCGGAATCAGGCAAATGCCCTGCCGAAGCAAGGCCACTATACTGGCCCGAAGAGATATCCTGTGGTTTGGGAAAACATATTGGCCATGGTAATCTGAGCGGAGAGGCATGGTCAGGCATTGTGATTGTAAAAGCCAGAGTGCCGATACGAATCACCTCCCGCATCTTCTTTTTCGGAAGGCGGTAACTAGGGTTTAGCAGAAAGAAGACTGCTGCCCTGCAAAAGATCGAGCATAGTAAAAGCAGACCTTTCAGGCTGAAACGATAGGCCTCCGCCACACGCTTGTAGTGCTTGGCTCCATAGGCATAACCGCAGACCGGCTGAAAGCCCTGTCCGAAGCCAATCACCAGGGAAAAGATAAACATACTGATTCGCATGACAATGGCCATGGCTGCAATAGCCGCATCCCCGTAGGGATGGGCGGAAAAGTTCAGTAAAATGGTGGAAACACCGGCAATCCCCTGTCTGGCAAGGCTGGGACAGCCGAAGCGCAGAATAATGCTGTAACGTTTTAAGCTGGGCTTAAAATTTCGAAAACCTACGGAAATGCAGGCCGGCATCTTGTTGCATTGGTACAATAAAAATACCCGAAAGGATATCATTTGACTGATTACGGTAGCCACCGCAGCGCCGCCAATCCCCATTTTCCCAACGTAAATAAAGAGAGGATCCAAAAACATATTGAGGACACCACCGGTACTGATGCCGATCATGGAATAAAAGGAATTTCCCTGAAAGCGGAGCATATTGTTCATGCCCAGTGAAGCCATCATAAAGGGGCTTCCGAAAAGAATGATTCCGGCGTACTGCGTAGCGTAAGGGGCAATGGTTTTGGTGGATCCCAGAGTGTAAACCAGAGGTTCTACGAAAATGCCGGCAATCACCGCAATCATAGTTCCGATAATCAATTCCGTAAAAAATCCTACTGCCACATAGCGTTCCGCTTCTTCCTGTTCTTTCGCACCCAAAAGGCGGGAAATTTCATTTCCACAGCCCATCCCGATCATAAAAGCAATAGCCTGAATAATGGCCGCCATGGAGAATACCACTCCCACTGCGGCAGAGGCGGAGGTTCCCAAGCGGGAAACGAAGAAGGTGTCCGCCATATTATACACCGCCACCACAATCATGGACACCATGGAGGGAAAGGCCAACTTGGGAATCAAACGATTCACCGGTTCCTCCAGCATTTGCCGAAACTTCTCCTCTTCGCTTATGGCCATGTCTTCCGCTCCCTTCTCTGGCAATTTTTCTACTTCCATGCTACAATGACAGCCATTATACTACCGTAAAAAATTTTTTTCGCAAAAATCTTGAGTTTTGAGAGTTATCAGCGTTTATCGGTGCTTTTTATTGATTTGACGTTTATCGGTGCTTTTATTGATTTTGCGTTCATCCGTGGTTTTGCAATTTTAGTATTGTGAGTATGTTAAGAGTCAGGGGAGTTTAGAAATGAAGAAGTTTTTTCGTTATGTCAGTCAAAGTATAGCCAGGGATGATTGGGCTTTCCGTTTATATTTTAGCGGATACCTATTTTATTTCTTCCTATGCGGGAACCGATGGACTTGCGGTTTTAAATTTGATTCTTCCGCTGTGCAGCCTTCTCAATGCCCTGGGCAATATGATTGCGGTGGGTTGTGCCACCAGATACAGCATCCGACAGGCTGCGGGAAAGGATGTAAGCTCCTTCTTTTTACAAGCTATTTTTTTGGAACTTCATTTTCGCCCTGCCCTTCACCTTCTTCAGCCTCTTTTTCCGAAGCAGGTTTTGGCAATTTTAGGGGCAAATGCGGGATTGCAGAATCTGGGAATGAGCTACGTTCGAATCATTTTAGGCTCTGCCTTCCTCTTTATGGCAAACAGCAGTATGACTGCCTTCACCAGAAATGACAAGAACCCCTCCATGGCCATGGTCGGCTCTTTGATGGGTTCCCTCTTTAATATCGTATTTGACTATATTTTCATGTTTCCCCATGGATTTGGGCATGACCAGGTGCTGCTCTGGCTACTGCCCCTATCTCCAGTGGTTACCAGCTTGGTTTTGCACTCTGCATTTTCAGGGTCGAAAAATACCATTGCCTTTCGTTGGCAAAGTCCGCGCTTCAAAGCATCTCTGTGCCTGCTGCAAGCTGGGATTTTCTGCCTTTGTCGGCGACCTGACCAGTGCCGTGACCATCAGTACCTTTAACGGCCTGATTTTTGGGTCTTAGCGGAAATATCGGTGTTGCCGCCTACGGTGTCATTGCCAATGTTTCCTCTGTCTGCACCTGTGTATTCAATGGTTTGGCTCAAGGAAGCCAGCCCTTAATCAGTAACAGCTACGGAAAACGTGATATTCATAAACTGCAGTCCTACCTGCATTACGGCATTGTAAGCGCTTTGGTACTGGCGGTTTTGATTGTGGCAAGCATCATTTTCCAAAGCGACTTCTGTATCGCTCTTTTTAACCGGGAAAATGATCCTATCCTCTACCAGTATGCCAAGGAAGGAATTCCCTTGTATTTCATCGGTTTCCTTGCGGCCGGGCTGAATATCCTGATGGTAAGCTATTTCTCCGCTACCAACAATCCCCGCCCCGCCTTTATCTGTTCTTTACTGAGAGGCACCATCGCTATTGTATTTTTTGCCTTCTTACTTTCTTCCCTTCTGAAAATGCCGGGGGTTTGGCTTTCCTTCCCCGCATCCGAAGCCTTCACCTTCCTGGTGGTGCTGTATTTTTACCGGAAGGAACGGAAAGAGATGAAGCTGCATTTGGAGGCAAAGCCGAAAAGCAAATAAAGCCGGCGGAGGGAAGGACTGTATTCATCAAAATGATTTGCTCCGATGTAGTATAGGTCTGTGTTCGGGGCACGCTCTCGCTAACTTCGCCCTGTGAAGGGAGGGACTGTATTCATTGATACGGCACGCGCAGAAGCAGTATAGGTATGTAATCGAGCACGCTCCCGCTAACCTCGCCCTGCAGCGGTACTAAGCGAAAAACTACAGTTCCTTTGTTTTTCGCAAGTACCGGCGGGCTCAGATTGCTCTCTTTCATACCTATACCTGCTTCTGTCGCCTCAACTTATTGATTTCTACAGTTCTTCCTTCGATAGCTTTCTGCAAATATCAGTAAGCTTAAGTTGCCCCTCTTTTAAACCTATGTTGCTTCTGTCACTTCAGCTTATTGATTCTTGGGTATAATACTGAAATGCTTTTATCTGTAGTCATTTAGCTTAATATTTCAGACAAAGAAAGCGACTCCGCAGAGTGCATATAGCTCCACCGGAAGACCGCTTTTATTCTTCCTTCTTTCGGCATTATGATCTGTGCTTTTTTAGCGAACAAGCAGTCTAAGAAACCGTTCAGTTCCTTTGCATTATTATCAGCATATTTTTTTCACCCTCAAAGTTATATTGAAAAAAATCGAACCTCCCTACAGCCTTGCTTTACAAGGGTGCAGAGCGGTTTTCATCAATGCCTTTCGTGCTATAAGTCACTTTTATTCTATAAGCTGACAATACAAGTCCCATGGTAGTGCGATTGCAGTATAAGTGTGTAGGAGAACAATCTAAGCTCATCAGAGCTTGCAGATAGCATACCAAGCGAAGGACTGTAGAATTTAAAAAGTCAAAGCGAAAGATACAGTATAGGTATGGAAGAGGGCAACCTGAGCTTGTCGCTACTTGCAAACCTGTGAAGCGAAGGAATATGAGAATTAATTGAGTGAAGCGACAGATGCAGTATAGGCATGAAAGAAGGCAATCCGAGCTTGTCGGTACTTGCAAACCTACGAAGGGAAGGACTATGGAAATTAATTGAGTGAAGCGACTGATGCATAATAGGTCTGTAAGAGAGGCAATCTGAGCCCGCCGGTACTTACTGAAAGCGAGCAAAGCGAAGCTTGAAGTTAGTACCGTTGCGAAGGCGAAGTTAGCGAGAGCGTGCCACGATTACAGACCTATTATCGATGAGCGTATTTCTTCAATAGTTACCGTCCATCCCTTCGTAGGGGCGAGGTTAGCGGGAGCATGCTCGATTTCATACCTATACTGCATCGGAACTTACTTCTATACTGCATCAGAGCATCCCTACTTATCCTCTAAAATGATACTATAGCAAAAGCTCTTTGCTTCATCCGGTCCCAGGGTAATGCGGTCTTTCATGGAGCATAGCTCCTCCATTACGCCTTCTCTTCCGGGAGGCTTGTCCATAGCTCTACGCAAAGGAAAGGCGTTTTCTCTCCATAGGGCTGCCAGAGAGCAATATAGGGATAGTCCTCATAAAGGAAACGAAGGGAGACCGGCTCGTCATCACTTCCCAGCACCAGTTCTCCTCCACTGTGCGCCAGCACCACCGCATCATTCGGAACAGAACGGTTTCCAAGGGAGACGTCCGTTTACCAAGGCGAAAATTCTCCCGTTCCTCCAAAGGTAAGTAAGTCTTTTGAAAAAGCGAACCTTCTCCATCATCGATTCCTGCTTAGGGAAGTGAATGGCGTAATCACTTATTGCCTGCTTCTTGGAAAAGGGAGGTAGAAACCGGGATGTCCTCCCAGCGCAAAAATACATTACCTCAATTCCCAGATTCTCACTCTGGAGCAAACATCCAGACGATTGTCCTTTACCCGGTAGCTTTGCTGTAAACGAAAAGGAAAAAGGGTAAATCTTTCTGGATTCACACTATCCGAAATTCAAGGTGCAGGAATCCTCTTCCTGATCACGATACGAGCCTGCATGGAGCGTAAAAAGCCATGCACGTCCATGGGGTAGTTTCTCCCCATTGTAATAATAGGCCTTCTGAAAAAGACGTCCGATAAAAGGGAAACAGAAGCGGGGAACGCTCTTTCCAATACTTTGCATCTCCCTGCCATAAGCACTCTCTGTTTCGTTTTTTGTCAAACACGGACTGTAATTCCGCTTCTCGGTTAATCTCCACCTGCAACAGGGCGGACTCAATCTTTATCATGCCTTTTTCCCTCCTTTAAACGGAACAGCTCCCTCTGTTCCTGCATCGACTTTTCCCGATGCCTCTGTAATTACTTCTGCCGTTACTTCTGTCAATGTTTCTGCCTACAATCTTGCCTTGCAAAATCTTTTTGCAATCCTGCATGCCCGATCAATCAGGATGCAGGAGAGCTTGCAAGATGCATACTCTATTTATGCTTTCTTTAAGCCTTCTTCCGGTTTCTGGTATGCCGGTCAATAATAGCCCTGTTGCTCCTTGGTCAAATGAAATTCTTGTCCCTTATGATCCAACTCTTCATAGCCTACATGGTCACACTTTCCGGATTTTCGCATAACTGCAATATGCACAAGAGCCATTTTTCCCGAGTGCTCCTTCCGTAAAGCTCGAATGATGGCAACTACAATTAACGCCACAATGGCCAGTACGATAACGTTTCCCATTTTTCTTCCTTTCTCTAATAAATAATAAACCGCTAGATTATCCCGGATGAACAACTGAAGCTGATATCCTGAGATAAAAGCTATCTGCTACAAAAACTGCTTAATACCCCCAGTTGCTTGGAGCCCTAGCTGTTGATACCATAGCTACTTGATGCCATAGTTACTTGATACCACAGCTGTTGATATCAGCTACTGCGCATAGCGTTTTTAATAAAACTATCTGCTGAATAAGACCGCTCGCAAAAACGAACTTACTTACTATATTATAGCAAAACCGTCATTTTCCAAAGGTTTATTCTAAAAATTAATATTCTTTAGGATTTCTTCAAAAAAACTTGGTTTTTGAGCTATCTCTTTTGAGCTATCTTTTTCGACTATCTATTTTTCAGCTATCTCTTTTCGACTATCTCTTTTTCCTTATCTATCGCAAAGGACAGTATAAAACGGCCAAATACACAGTAAAATGTCTCAGGCTTCAGCTTTGCCACTTTCTAAGTAGTAGAAATGAAAAAAAGAGCCCTGCAAGGCAGGAGCTCCTTTCCAAGCTCATTCCGTTTTCCGGAATACATTCATAAAAATCTTTATGCCATGGCCTTCTCCACTGCCAGCTCTTCGGAATCGGAAAGAGTTGCCGCTTCCTTGTAAGGTCTGAACAAGCCCCAAAGTCCTACAAGAATCAGGATAAAGGCAACGATGGTGAAGGGGTTAAAGCTAACCTCACCGGTTACCAAACCGCCTACCTGATAAATAACCAGAGATACACAGTAAGCCAGGAAGCACTCCCAAGCAATAGCGAAGATGGTCCATCTACCGTTGTTCATCTCTCTCTTGATGGCACCGATAGCTGCAAAGCAAGGTGCGCAGAGAAGGTTGAAAGCAAGGAAGCTGTATCCTGCTACGCCGCTGGCAAAGTATTCCTTAACCTGTGGCCAGATTGCCGTACTGTCATCTTTTAAATCTACGCTTCCCGCATAGTGGAAGAGGGTACCGAAGGTTCCTACTACGTTCTCCTTCGCGATAAGTCCGGTAAGAGCTGCCACAACAGCCTTCCACTTTCCCCATCCGAGAGGAGCAAAAAGCCAAGCCAAAGTATTACCAAAAGCTGCCAGGATAGAAGTATCCATATCATCCTCAGGAAGATACTGTAAGCTAAAGTTAAAACGGGATAAGAACCATACCAGGATGGTTGCCAAAAGGATAACGGTTCCCGCCTTCTTCACGAAGGACATCCCTCTTTCTCCTACACTCTTTAAGATGTCAATAGGTCTGGGCATATGGTATGCAGGAAGCTCCATAACGAATGGTGCCGGCTTTCCGGCAAACATCTTGGTCTTCTTCAATACGATTCCGGAGAATACGATGGCACAGATCCCTAAGAAATATGCACTCCAGCCTACCCATGCAGAGCCGTCAAACATTGCTCCCGCTAGCAGCGCAATGATAGGAAGCTTTGCGGAACAGGGAATGAAGGTAGTGGTCATAATGGTCATACGACGGTCTCTATCATTCTCTACGGTACGAGATCCCATAACGCCGGGAACACCGCAACCGGTACCGATCAACATGGGAATGAAGGACTTTCCGGAAAGACCGAACTTACGGAAAATTCTATCCATGATGAAGGCAACTCTGGCCATGTATCCGCAGCCCTCCAAGAAAGCAAGGAAGAGGAAGAAAGTCAGCATCTGGGGTAAGAATCCGATTACCGCACCCAAGCCGGCGATAATTCCGTCGATTACAAGACCCTGAATAGCCTCACTTACATTCATCGCTTCCAAAGCGGAGGTAGCAATGCCCGGAATAGATGGAACCTCCACCAGACCGAAGAAAGACCATGGATCGGAACCGAACAGAACGTCATTTACCCAGTCGGTCATAGCGGTTCCCACAGTGGTAATAGAAATATAGTACACCAGGAACATCGCTGCGGCGAAGATGGGGATTGCCAGGAAACGGTTGGTTACGATGGCGTCAATCTTATCGGAAACGGTAAGTCCCTTCTGCGCTCTCTTTACATAAGCCGCATCGATAATGCTCTGGATGTAGTTGTATCGCTCATTGGTGATAATACTCTCGGAATCATCATCCTCCGCCTTCTCTACAGCGGCAATGATGCTCTCCACATCTAAGTTCTTCGCCTTCTCCGGCATTTCATTACGAATCTTATCATCTCTTTCGAAAAAGCTTGATGGCGAAGAAACGCTTCTGGCTCTCCGGTACATTGCCCTCTAAAAAGATTTTCAATGGAGTTGATCGCTCCTTCCACCTGCTCGGAGAACTTGTGCTGTACAACAGTGTCGTTCTTCCCATTGGCTTCCTGCAACGGCTAGGGGCAGAGGCCTCCAACACTCCTTGTTTCTTAAAGCGGAAATGCTGACTACCTTACATCCCATAGCCTTTCCCAGCTCTTCCAGATTCAGCACATCTCCGTTCTTCTCTACCACATCCATCATATTGATGGCCATAATAACAGGGGATGCCTAATTCCTTTAACTGGGTAGAAAGATAAAGGTTTCTCTCTAAGTTGGTTCCGTCCACGATGTTTAAGATGGCATCCGGGCGGTTATTGATTAAATAATTTCTCGCTACCACTTCCTCCAGGGTATAAGGAGAAAGAGAATAAATTCCGGGAAGGTCTGCGATAACCACATCCTTGTGTCCCTTAAGCTTTCCTTCTTTCTTTTCTACAGTAACACCGGGCCAGTTTCCTACATACTGGTTGGAACCGGTGAGCTGGTTAAACAATGTGGTTTTGCCGGCATTCGGGTTTCCGGCAAGCGCGATGGTAATGGCCATGTCTCTCCTCCTAGTTCTTTAATTCTACTTCAATCATCTCGGCATCTGCTTTACGAACGGATAATTCATATCCCCGTACTGTAAGCTCCAAAGGGTCTCCCAATGGCGCTACCTTACGAACCAAAAGCTCCGCCCCCTTGGTTAGGCCCATGTCCATAATTCTTCTCTTTACAGCGCCCTCGCCTGATAGTTTCTTTACGACAGCGCTCTGTCCCGGTTTTAAATCTTTCAGTGTCATCTTGTCCTCCACCTTCTCTCGCTGGTAAAACTCTCTAAATTCCTCTCTTCCAATCTTCTCCGGCATGCGCCCCATAACTTTCGAAGAGAAAAATTCTGAGATCCTTTTAGGTTCATTCTATACCTTTACACCATGATTTTTGTTCGCCATCTCTTTACTGATGGCTACCCTGGCATCCTTAACCTTTACAATGACATTGCCCATAGAGGTGGAAATAACGGTAACCTCTCCCCCTACTACAAAGCCCAGGTCGCTAAGATGCTGTCTCACTTCTGCACTTCCACTAATCTTCTGGATAATCTGTGGAACCCCTGTTCCTGCTAATGTTAATGGCATAGTCCCTCCTTCCGCTGTAAATACTTTTTCTTTCTTAGTTTCAAGATTCCAGTTGTTTTTGAAAAAGCCTAACACAGCCAGTCTATACAGCACGAATCTGCCTCATTAAATTAGCACTGTCTAACCATAAAGTCAAGATTTTTGTAAGAATTAATTAGCTCTGAGTAGGATTGTATTTAATTAAAATATGAAATTCCAGATATTTAATGATGGCAATGTCAAAAATTCTCCACAAAAGCTTGCCTGTAGGAAAATTCAGGCTTATAGGGCAAAAGCTGTTGATGACGCCCCCATCGGCATATCCCAAAAAGGACTGTAAAAAAATCAAAAAGCTTTTCCATACAACGAGTATCGCACACTACACGTGCGATACTCGTTAAAAATAAGACCTGAAACAGGGTAATCTTAGATTGCTCCTGTTTCAGGTCTTATTCAAAAATTTATTTCTTCGCTTACGCTTTAATCTTTTGATCCTTTAATTTCGCATAAAATTCCTTGATTTTTGGTGAAAGATTCCGGACTTAAAACATGCTCCATACGACAAGCATCCTGGGAGGCAGTGTAGGCATTGACCCCTAAGGCCACCAGCACATCCGTTAAAACCGTGTGCTTTTCATAGGTTCCCTGGGCGATGGACAAACCGTGCTCGGTTAAGCTTAAGGCTCCCTTCTCGTCCACTTCCACCTTTCCCTCTTCCCGAAGGCGCTTTAAGGCAATGCTGACACTGGGCTTGGAAAATCCCAGCATATTGGCAATGTCAATAGCTCTGACATTTCTATGGTCCATGGACAGCATCAGGATGGCCTCCAGATAGTTCTCCTCTGATTCATGACTTTCGTATGGTTTCATTCCCTATTTCCTCCCTTTGTGCATTTCTTTTGGATTCTTATTGCCGGAGAATTCCATCCGGCATTTTTATCTCTTCGGCTTTTCCCTCCGTTCAGAACGGGACGCATATTTCTTAGGATGCCTTCTTAGCCAAGGCTTTCTTTCTCCGTTTTCCGGCTTCCAGTACCTCTTCCTTGTCCGCTTCGATTTCCTCCTCCGGAATCAAAGGTGTCATGCTCTTCAATCCGGTTGCGATGGTGGAAATGTTATGGAACAGGGCGGAGTTGGAAGGTGTCATAATACCAGCTAAACCTAAGGCAATCAGCATAGCGTTAAAAACCGATAATAAAGTTGTAATTGCCGTGAATTCTCTTCATCAAACGGTTTGCTCAGCTTCTTTAAGATAACCAGTTCGTAAAGGTCGCCCTCTTGGATAGTAATGTCCGCAACCTCCTTGGCGATAGCCGCTCCTGCGAAATGGCGATTCCGCATCCGCTTCGGAAAGAGCCGGGAGAGTCATTAATGCCGTCTCCTACCATGATTACCTTTCTGCCTAAGCGATGCTCTTCCTGAATAAAGCTTGCCTTATCCTCCGGAAGAACCTCTGCATGGAACTCATCCACGCCAACCATTCTGGCTACTGCATGGGCAGTCTTTTTATTATCTCCGGTCATCATCACAACCTTGTCGATTCCCAGAGCCTTTAAGTCCTGAATAACCCCAACCGCTTCTTTTCGTAATGGATCGGAAATCAGAATTACGGTGGTGAGCTCTCCGTCCACCGCAAGATACAGAGCGGAATGCTCAGGCGGAATGCTTGCCAGCTTCTCCTCTTCTCCCTTTGGTACGGTACAATGCTCGTCATCAAAGATAAAGTGATGGCTTCCGATTAACACGTGCTTTCCTTCGTAAATGCTGGATATTCCGTGGGCTACCACATATTCCACCTTGGAATGGCGCTCCGCATGATGTAAATCTCTTGCTTCCGCCTCAGCCACAACTGCATTTGCCATGGAGTGAGGATAATGCTCCTCCAGGCACGCCGCCATACGAAGCATCTCATTTTCATCCGCATTATTGAAGGTGATAATGTCTTCCACCTTCGGCTTAGCGTATGTCAAGGTTCCGGTCTTATCAAAGACGATGGTGTTGGCCTCGGAAATGGCCTCCATAAACTTTCCGCCCTTGACGGAAATCTTATGCTTTCCGGCCTCTCTCATAGCGGAAAGTACCGCTACCGGCATAGAAAGCTTCAAAGCACAGGAGAAAGTCTACCATTAAGAAGGCTAAAGCCTTGGTCACATTTCTGGTGAGCAGGTAGGTCAATGCCGCACCGCCCAGGCTATAAGGGCACCAGCTTATCCGCCAAATGGGAAGCCTTGTCCTCTGTTGCGGACTTTAACTTCTCCGACTCCTCAATCATTTTCACAATACGATCATAACGGCCGGAGCCTGCCAGCTTCTCTACGCGAATACGACATTCTCCCTCTTCCACTACGGTTCCCGCATAGGCGGAGGAGCCGATTTTCTTCCGAACAGGGATGGATTCTCCGGTCATGGAAGCCTGGTTCACCATAGCCTCACCAAAGCTTACCTTTCCGTCCAAAGGAATCATATTTCCGGTACGGACAATGATTTCCTGTCCTACTTCCACTTCATTTAACGGCAGTAAAACTTCCTCGCCCTGAACTAAGGTCCAAACCTTGTCCACATTTAAGGACATGGTTCTTGCCAGGTCGTCCACAGACTTCTTATGAGTCCACTCTTCCAGGATTTCTCCTACGGAAAGGAGGAACATTACGGAGGACGCGGTATCGTAGTCTCCGGTTAAGATGGAAGCGGAAATTGCCACCGCATCCAGGAGGGATACTTCAATCTTTCTTTGGAAGAGAGTCTGTAATCCCTTAAATAAGTAGGGAATCGCCTTTACTCCTGTAATCACCCGCTTTAAGGGGATGGGATAGAAGAGGGTGGAAATCACTCGATCCACTACTGTCAGCACCAATTTGTCTTCATATTCTCTGTTTAAGGCTCTACCGGTCTGACTCGGTACAAGGCCTTCATTTCCCTTATAAGAAAAACGGGACAGGGCAAGAATCATGCCTTCCCGTTTTCCTTCGTAGAAAATGACTGCATCTCCGGTTCGGTCATAAACCTTCGCCTCAATGACTCCCTCCTGGGCCTTGAGATAATACTCAAGGATATCTGCCTGTGCCATGGTCATGCGCTTCTGCATGGCGTGAACACGGATACGCCCCGGGGATTCATGCAAGATATTCCATTTCATTTTCCCTTACCACTTCTTTCTCAAAATTACAGAGCCGGAATGCGTAAATCCCTTCCCTAGGATCGATGCCTTTCGGCTCGAGTTGCTTCTGATTCAGTTTCCGTTGATTCAGTTTCTGTTGATTAAACTTCCTTTGCATCGAAGTCGGAAACTTCTTCAAAATCCTCGATTAAAGAGTTCTCTGCAGCCTCTGCTCTCTTCTCGTTAATGCGCTTTGCATCTGCATAGATGTCCTCGCAGCTTTCCTTAATGCCGGTGCTTACCTTCATCACGCAATCCTGTCCTCTAAGAACTGCTGCAGCTGCCTCTGTGTAAAGCTTCTTCGCATCGGTAGAAGCCAAAATCTTCATACCTGCTGTTCCGAATAAAAACTCCACCTGCGAAAATTCCCAATCTTCTTCCATGCCCAATTTGCTAAAAACATATTCTTTCCTCCTCTTATTTTGCTATACATAAACTACTATTTGCTACTAAAGAATAAAGCTTTCTTGCATTTGACACTCAGTTGTGCACTACGGTTAAAGTCTTGTTCTTTAGGACGAGCATATTGATAAAAATAGGGATTATTATTAAGTCAAAGGCTAACTCTTTTTGTATTTCGTTTCCATTTTTAATACAATGTAGTCTACGCTAACAAAAGTTAGTAATAGATAACTTGTAACATCGATTATTGAAAAAGTCAAGAAGGAAGTGCTGTATTCATTGGTAAGACACGCGCAGATGCAGTATAGGTATGAAATCGGAGCACGCTCGCTATACTTCGCCCCGGCGAAGGAGGACTGTATCCATTGAGGGCAACGCGCAGAAGCAGTATAGGTATGAAATCGAGCACGCTTCCGCTAACTTCGCCTTCGTAGCAGTACTAACTTCAAGCTTCGCTTTGCTCGCTTTCAGTAAGTACTGACGGGCTCAGATTGCTCTCTTTCATACCTATACTGCTTCTGTCGCTTCAACTTATTAAATTCTACAGTCCTTCGCTTCGCTGGTTTGCAAGTACCCACGGCTCAGATTGCCCCTCTTACAGACCTATACTCCATCTGTCGCTTCAGTTTATTGATTTCTACAGTCCTTCCCTTCGCTGGTTTGCAAGTACCCACGGGCTCAGATTGCCCCTCTTTCATGCCTATTCTGCAATCGCTTCAGCTTATTGATTTCTACAGTCCTTCGCTTCGCTGGTTTGCAAGTACCCACGGGCTCAGGTTGCCCCTCTTACAGACCTATACTCCATCAGTCGCTTGACTTTGTCGATTGTTTAGTTCTTCTTACTCCACTATGTCAAATAGCAACTTATATTTATCAATAATTCCCTTTAATTCAGCCTTATCCAACGATTCTTCAATCTGTGTGACAGACCGTGCTTTTAAATCCAATGCTATGGTTTGATCTAACATCACCTTTCCCTGTATCTTCCTAGTTGTTCTTAATTGATGATACGTTGGATAGTTCCGTGTCGTTGAGGAAATGGGTGCAACAATTGTTAATCCTCCAAATCGAGCTACCAAATCATGGCTTAGAGCTATCGCAGGTCGCCGATTTTTTTGCTCATGACCAATGCTGGGATTGAAATCAACAAAGAAAATATCACCTTGAGAAACTACCATGACAACTCCTCGCCTTCTGCTTTCCCCCAATCCAACTCATGATGGCGTAGTCCATCATCTTCCCAATCAGCAAATAATTCATGAATACTCGTTGCTTGTGTTGTTTCCGGTGTCAATACAATGGACTGTCCTTGTACAGAAACGGAAAATTTTTGGTTAACATCAATATTCAATAGCTTTAAAACACTTGCAGAATTCGTGTTGCTTTGGAATTCCCCATTGTGACAATGTAGTGTATTCTTGTATAGCATTTTTCCATATTTTTCCTCCATACAAAAAGTATATCAATGTATATCTTTCCGTCAATAAGTTAAAAATATAAACGCAAAAAGATCGGGAGTTCTCCCCGACCTTCTTATCTTCTCTAGAAAAATTACTTAAGAGTGATCTTAGCGCCTTCAGCCTCAAGCTTAGCCTTGATATCATCAGCCTCAGCCTTGGAAGCACCTTCCTTAAGAACCTTTGGAGCTGCCTCAACGAGGTCCTTAGCTTCCTTAAGTCCAAGTCCGGTAGCCTCACGAACAACCTTGATAACCTTGATCTTGTTTGGTCCTACATCAGTAAGCTCAACGTCGAACTCAGTCTTCTCTTCCTCAGCTGCGCCTGCACCTGCACCAGCGCCTGCTGCTGCAACTACTACACCTGCTGCTGCGGAAACTCCGAATTCCTCTTCGCAAGCCTTTACCAAATCATTTAATTCCATTACGGAAAGTTCCTTAATTGCTGCAATAAACTCTTCAACAGTTAACTTTGCCATTGTATTATCCTCCATTATTTTTATTTTTTGAAAATGTCACGGAATAAATTCCGTATTAAGCTGCTTTACGCTGCTTCTCCGCCGTCCTTCTGTGCAATCTGATTAAGCACACGTGCGAAATTGCTGACAGGGGACTTGATGGATCCGAGAAGTCTTCAAGAAGCTCTTCTCTGGATGGAATCTCTGCCAATGCCCTGAACTGCCTTTGCATCGTAGAACTTTCCTTCCACTACTGCACCCTTAAACTCTAACTTTGGTGCTGTTTTTGCAAACTTTGCAAAAATTCTTGCTGCCGCTGTAGCATCGTCCTTAGATACTGCCAAAGCAGTAGGTCCATCTAATACTACGTCTAACTGAGCAAAATCTGTACCCTCTGCGGCTCTCTTGATTAAGGTGTTCTTGAAAACCTTGTACTGTACACCGGCTTCTCTTAATGCTTTACGAAGCTCTGTGTCCTGTGCTACGGTAAGACCGCGATAGTCTACAACAGTAGCGGCAACAGCACCGTCCAAAAGGGCCTTAATCTCGTCGATGATCGGCTGCTTTAATTCAACCTTTGCCATTCCTTGCTTTCCTCCTTCTGTAATTTTTCTAGAAAGTATTAACGGAAACGAGAGGCTTTCTTCTTCAAAGTATCCGGAAAATGCAAGACACAAACTCGCATAAATCCGTTACTTCATTTTAGAAGAATAAAAAATCCCTTGCCAAAGACAAGGGATGAACGCACATAATAGGATAAATCCTAGCTCTTTCCTCGGCGGGCGATTTCTCTTTACATCCTGTCCTTCTTACTGTCACAGAAAAACTGCAAAACCAGTTCGAAAGCTTAGATACCTGCTGTCTTCGGTTAATACCTTGCAGATACTAGCATGCCAAAATGGAAAAGTCAAGCAAAAACAGGTCTATTTCAAAAACAGGTCTATTTCAAAAACAGGTCTATTTCAAAAACTGCGTTCGAAATAGCTCCATTCATTTTTCGAAAATAACTCCGGATTTACAGGATGGCCGTAATTCCCGTAATCAATCCAAAGATGATTCCGAGTGCATTCGCCGCCGCTAAAGGAAAGTCTTTTTTTCCTTCAACAACGCATAGCTAACCCAAATCACACCATTAATCGCTGCTACGAAAGGGTTGCACCGGTGATCCCCTAACTCCATGTAAGTTGTTCATAATCTGCGGAATGTGAGATACATACATAAGCACGGATATCGTTGTTCCAGCCCAACCAAAAATCGCCAAACTCTTCTCTGACATAAATTATCTTCCTCTCTATACCTTAACTCTATACTTTAGCCCACTTCTCCTACAAGAAGTTCAGCTTGGTATGCTAGCATAGGCGGAAAAATACTTGTCAATCCATATCCAATAATTGCGAAAAACTTTCATCAAGCTTTCAAGCTCCCAGTACCGAATCTTTACATACTGTACCCCTTCCGGGCTTTCCCAGCGAATCAGTCCTCTCCTTCGTAGTAGTAATCTTCTACAAAAGGCGGTTCCGGAAATGGGGATATACTCCGGGATGTCATCCGGGGTAAAGTTGAAGACCTAGTGCCGTCCTCAAGGGAATACTCCATGGACTCGTCCAGATGAATGCCTTCCAGCTTCTTCACCCAGTAACGGATGGTTCTGCCGTTTTCCTCGGTCTCGCCGGAGAACCAGTAGAGTCTGAAGTTTGCGGTTTCGGAATCTCTTCCTGATCGTGCAGCTCGATATTTAAAAGCACCGTCATAGCCAGGGCTGCTCACCCTCATGCTTTGCCTGCTCCGCCTGCTCAGCAGCCTTCTTCAGTTCCTCCGCTTTCTTCAGTTCCTCTGCCTTCTTCTGCTCTTCTGCAAGCTTTTTCTTCCTCGGATAAAGGCGCGAAGTTCTTCTCTTCCTCTGCCAGCATTGGCTCTAAATCAATGCTTTTCTCTTCGTTATTTCTTAAAAAGTAATTTCTGTTGTACCCTCTTCCGGAATATAAAGTTTCCGGAATATTTTCCGTGGGGAGAGTTAATCAGGCGATTATCCTGAACATTCATATTCTTCATTTCCCCAAAAAGCTTTTCAAAATGAATGGAAGCCAGGGCATTGCCGTAGAAATCGTTGTCGGTTCCGGTCTGGATCAAGAGATTTCTCTTAATAGAAATGTTTTGGTTGTCATCAAAGTTGTATCCGGGGAAAACAGGTGCTGACACGTAATCCGGGGCCGGATGTGATGTCCTTCACCAGATTTCCTTCAATACGATGGTTCGCACCGCCGTGGAGGGCAATGCCGGAAGCTCGCCAGGTCAGCTCTACCGTGTTGTTTAAAAAGGCATTGTTCTCCGCAGGCTTGGATTCTGTATGGATATAACGAACCTGCTCTACCCCATTGACATTTTCCTTGATTTCCAGAATCGCCTTGCTGGCAAAAGGTCGCCAGACCATCATCGCCATTTCCACGGATATCAGAGTTCTGCACCTTGGAATTTCTGGTTCCCTGAGCAAAGTTCACGCCGTCCGCAAAGTTGTCTCGGATACGGCTGTTGGAAACGGTCAGGTTCTTGGTATATTTCATCTTATCCGCTTCCACATAGTCTCCTACCCATATTCCGCACTCAAAATGCTCAATCCAGAGGTCATGGAGCTTGGAATTCTCTCCCAAAACGCCGGCGATTCCTTGTAATTTGCCTCCTGATGAAAACAGGACTTTAATTCGGAATCCATGTATAGGTTATCCATCTCAACATTTGAGCTGCTGTCCAGAAACTCGATACCGCCTCCGGCCTGCTCCTCAGAGGTAAAAATGAAGCCGGGTGTACCAGATTCCTGCACCGGTAATCCCATATCCGTAGCACTTATCACCAGCTTTTGGTCAAAATCGAAGGTTCCCTCCGGAATATATAAGGTCTTGTTCTCCGCGTCTGCATCTTTCAGGGCATCCAGAAATGCTTGGGAATCGTCCTGTCCGTCGTTTGGCACCGCGCTGTAAGGAGCGTCCGTGATGGAAATGCTGTTGCTTGGGGCGCCCTTTGCTTCCGGCGCCTGCTCCCAGCTCGATAAAGTCGATTCCCCAGTTCATCGGCTTTTTATCGGTTCTGCGGATGGTGAGAATGTCACCCGCCTCCAGTTCCATTAGTTCCTTGTTGTCATTTTCCAAGAGAAAATGTCTCTCATCAAAACGAAAACGAGAATGAGAGTCTGCTATATTTTCATCAAAAACATCATTTTCCTTCACATACTGCCAAGCAGAGCTGTTGTCCAGCTCCACCGTTTTCTTTCAAGAAGCTCTCCATTTCTCTCTACGAAATCTCCAGCTCTCCGGATGCATCCTCCGGCATGGTAAAACGAAGGGTCATGGCATTGGCCGCCTTCTTTACCGTAAAGCGTACTGAAGAATCCTCCTTGGTCAACTGTACATAGCTTTGGTTTGGAAGCCTCCATCTCCACTTCATCGTAAGCAGTAGAGTGCTTCAGCACCGCATCTCTTCCAACTCCCTCTTCCGCCTCGTAGCGAAGATAGGGAAGCTTAGCGCCGTAGCCCTGGCTTTCCTTAGCCCAAAGCTCTGTCCTCGTTTCCGCAAATGCGGTTCCATGGGAAAGAAGCCCCAGGCCTGTCATGGTCAAGAGTAACGTAAGTTGTTTTCTGAATTTCATTCTTCTTCCTTTCTTCTCCAAAAAGTTACTGTATTTTTCGACTTACTTTTTAGTTTTAAAAGGAAATTCAGAAAATATTATGATTTTTTTGCGCATAAATATTAAATAAATGCAAAATTCGTTGTAATTTATTGTTTCTCACTATAAACAAAATGCCTATTTGCAACTTACTGCAACTTAGCGCAACTAAATTTTTTGCTTTAGACTCTTCACAAACCCTTATTTTTATGCGGTTCTCGATTTTTAAATTGAGAAATTTTATCGTTTTGCAACTTACTGCAACTTAGCGCAACTTAGCGCAACTTAAATCAAGCCCAAAAGGAATATACTTCATATACCTAGGAGCTGTATTTTTCATCTACCGCTTTAATCAGTTCTGCATCTACAGCATCTTTAATAATTCTCGAAGCTTTATATTTATATTGGTTTGTAATACCGAATATTTCTCGAATGAGTAGTATTGATGATGGCTATCTCCATTAACGTAAGAAAAACATGCTTGCATATAGCAGGTCCTTATTCTGTCCTCTTTGCTTGTTAAGTCAAATGGTACTTTTTAAGTAAAGAGTCACTTTTGTAAATTTATCGCTTTGATTTTTCAATTTTTAGGAGCCAACATAGAGTGGTTACTTGTTGCATGAATTACCTTATCATAACCACTGCCTCTTTCCTCACAAATTCCAATTTTATGCATAAACCCCGCGAGATTTTCATTTCTTGAAATCGGAACAGTATCGACAATGCGTTCAATAGAAACAAGAGGTGAGCCTGCGTTGGAAAATTCTATTCTATCCCTAAATAATTCCACCATAGGATTGGTTCCTTTTTGGTCAATAGCCTGGTGAATCATGATATTTGCAAGCAGTTCACGAATAACTATTTCAGGTAGCCTAATTGTGTCTTCCTGATGGATCCTCATTACTTCTTCTTGCGGAATTATTGTTGAGAATATATTCCAAAATCTCATCATACCTTTATTGCATATCCTTTGGAGAATGACTTTTCCCTAATCGTTTCCAACCTATTATTATCCTTGTACCATATAACTCTTACCGCTTTTATGAGACAATGACTCAAAAGAATCTAAATTCTTAGCTAATCAACAGACTCCCATATTTTGTAACATCATAGGTTCCTACAACGTCTTTTTCTGAGGAAATTTTTCATTTATAAAGTCATCCACTATTTTGTTTTTGTTTTTAGGTAAAAGCAAATTGCATTTTCTCGTAATATCCAGCAGAATCCAGCATAGTAAAAATCTCAGATAGCGACACATTTTCTTTTGCTGTTCTGAGCTCATCGGAGTGTTGTCAAAGGCTTTCCATAAATCTCTTTCCTTATCCGGATACTCTTTTAGATTTTTCTTGTTACTACCTATCCTAATATACTTTTCTCCGGCAAAATGAATAGGTTGTTTTCTCCGCTGAAGGAATTTCAAGTAAAGTTATTTTTCTTACCTTCTAATTCAGTCTCATAAAACCTAAAAATTTATACGTGGACTCAACATACACGCTAACTAAGCCTCAAGTGCTTCTGCGCCCTTTTTAGCAGCACCATAACTAAATGATGTCCCTATGACTTTTTGTGTCTTATCTTCTATTCCCCAAAGCATATACGCCTTTGGTCTCGCCAATAAAGCCGCAGAATTACTAAGAGCAGAAATGTACTCACCTATTGTTTGTGGATCGTCGTTATTATGTTTAAATTCTACCCACTCTGTTTCTCGCGGTAGTGAAATTAATTCTCTAACTAAATTATTGATATATTCTATATCTTTTTATTGACATTAACCATCTCCTCGCATGATTCTCAATTTTTCTTTTCATTGTATCAACTTCATGAGCATATTTTTCCACTGCATGCTTAATCTGGATATGACCATATTTTCAATAACCAGAGTATTGTTCTGCAACCTGCAACTTAAATTCTCACTTTGCATCCTTCAAAAACCTTTATTTTTATGCGGTTTCTGATTTTTCAAAGAGAAATTTTTCTCGATTTTGCAACTTACTGCAACTAGCGCAACCTAAAATTTTGCTCTCTACTCCTCATAAAGCCTTATTTTATACGGTTCTCGCTTTTTAAAATTGAGATTTTTATCGTTTTTGCAACTTACTGCAACTTAGCACAACTTAAATTCCTTAATACTCCAAATCTCTAATGCAAGACTTATATCATCAACAGCTTCTATACTTTTATTTTCTATTTTTATCAAAAACCCTGTATTTCCAAGTTTTGATGGAAAAATGAAATAAACTTCAAAAACAAAAATCCTACTTGGGTTTTATCCCAAGTAGGGATTTTAATCATATTATGCGCCGAACTGTAATCCGTCTAACTTCACACGGGGCCCATGGTAGAAGTCAGGTGATGGACTTCAGTGTAGGTTCCCTTTAGGAAGATGGACGAGCCTTTACAATGGCTGCATTAATGCATCCAGGTTGGACTTTTAACTGCTCCTCGAGAAGGAAGCCTTTCCGACAGGAACGTGGATGATGTTAGCCTTGTCCAGTCTGTACTCAACCTTACCGGCCTTAGTATCAGCGATAGCATAGCTACATCCATAGTAACGGTTCCAAGCTTTGGGTTTGGCATTAAGCCCTTAGGTCCAAGCAAACGTCCGATACGTCCAACTACACCCATCATATCAGGAGTTGCGATTACTACATCGTAGTCGAACCAACCGTCCTGAATTCTTGGTACAAGATCGTCAGCTCCAACGAAGTCTGCGCCTGCAACAAAAAGCCTCATCAGCCTTAGCGTCGCTTAGCGAATACTAAGATACGAACGTTCTTACCGGTTCCTGCAGGAAGAACTACAGAACCACGAACCTGCTGGTCAGCGTGACGTCCGTCACAACCGGTTCTGATATGTAACTCACAGTCTCATCGAACTTAGCAGTTGCATTCTTCTTTACCAACTGGGTGCATCCAACTCAGCATACTTAACCTGTCTATCTACAGCCTTTGCCACTTCGGCATATCTTTTTCCCTGTTTCATGAATCAAAGCCTCCTTCTTTTTACTCTTCTACCTTTAACACCCATAGATCGCGGGTACCTGCGATCGTGGACATTGCAGATTCTAATGATGCGGCGTTTAAGTCTTTCATCTTAGTCTCGGCAATCTTCTGAAGGTCAGCCTTGGAGATAGTAGCACTTTTATTCTTATTTGACTCGCCTCAGACCCCTTCTGCAACACAAGCTTTCTTAATGAGAACAGGAGCAGGAGGAGTCTTTGTAATAAAAGCTGAAACTTCTATCTGCGTAAACGGTAATAACAACAGGAATGATCGTGTCCCCTTCATTAGCAGTTCTAGCATTGAACTCCTTGGTAAAGGCAACGATGTTAACCCCGTGCTGTCCTAATGCAGGTCCAACGGGGGGTGCTGGAGTTGCTTTTCCAGCGGGAATCTGTAATTTAATGTATCCTTCTACTTTCTTTGCCATATAGGCACCTCCTTGTGGTAATTGCGGGTAAACCCTCCCACGAGCTTGCTTTGCAAGCGGTGGCCATGTACTCCATGGGATAAAAATCCCTCGGGATACCAAATCTTATCTTAACTTCTGTACTTCACCATAGGAAAGCTCCACAGGGGTATCCCTACCGAACATTTCCACGTTAATGGTGACGGTCTTCTTCTGGTCATTGATTTCTGTAATGACACCAACGGTATCCTTCCAAGCACCGGAGACTACGCTTACGGTGTCTCCCTCTGCAAAGTCAACCAAAACTTCAGACTTTCTATAGCCCAAGGTCAGGATTTCTTCCTCAGAAAGGGGGACCGGCTTAGATCCTGGGCCGACGAATCCGGTAACGCCTCTGGTATTTCTTACCACATACCAGGTTTCATCGTTCATCACCATGTTCACCAGAACATATCCCGGGAACATCTTCTTGTCGGTTTTCTTCTCTACGCCATTCTTTACTTCAATAACCGGCTGCATGGGAACGCTGACCTCTAAAATCACATCTTGAAGACCACGGTTGTCAATGGTCTTCTCTAAAGTCCATCTTCACCTTGTTCTCATAGCCGGAGTAGGTATGGGCTACATACCAACGGGCTTCTGTGTTCTTCTCTGCCATATTCCCACCTTTACTTTACAAGAATCAATCCAAGACCCCACTTCATAGCAATGTCTAAACCTGTAATCAAAAGGCCTCACCAACACACTAAGAACGATGGTTTGCAACAGAGTGCTTAATCACTTCCTGACGTGTGGGAAAACAATCTTCTTAAATTCAGATTTTTAACCCTGCAATGAATCCGGCTCCTCCGGATTTCTTTTTCATCTTGCATTACTTTGTCTCCTTATGCAGCGTGTGCTTCTTACAGAACTTGCAAAACTTTTGTTACTTCCATACGCTCCGGATGAAGCTTCTTCTCTTTGGTAATAAAGTAGTTTCTCTGCTTACATTCTGTACATGCTAATATAATCTTTGTACTACGGCTTTCACCTCAATGATTTTTAACTTCGCATGACTACGAAATTAGTGCATAAAAATAGGGCGTTGCCCCAAGTTCTGCTATAGGATAGCATGGAGACTCGCCCTATGTCAAAGGCATTTCGATGTTCTAAGCGCTTTATTTTCGATGTTCTAGCGCTTTATTTTTCTATTGTCCTATTCCTCGCCCTTTAATTGCACCTCTGTCTTATAGTGCTTTGTGGACTTTAAGAACTTCCCGAAAAGGTCTGAGGTTTTTACCTTCAAGGTGGCAATGTTATGGCAGGGATGGGCACAGAGATATTCCTCCTTCATCAAATCCTTATCCACCAAAAGCTCTACCCAGATGCATCTTTATCATGAATGAGTCCGAAAATGGAGGAAGAACCCGGTGTGCATCCTAGACCTCTTCCATCTCCTCCGGTTCTGCAAAGGAAAGACGAGACACCCCAAGCTGTGCGGAAAGCTCTTTGGTTTTAAAGGGCTTATCTCCCGGCATTAAGAGTAGTAGTAATAGCTATGCTTACTGTTGGTTAAAAACAGGTTCTTAAATACCTTAGCTCCCAAAGCTTCTTCAATGGGAATGCAATCTTCCATGGTATGAGCCTCAGGATGGTCTACTCTCTCATAGGCAATTCCCTGCTTATCCAGATAATCGTATACCGCAAGCTCTTTTCTTGCTTCTGCCTTCATTCTGCGCTCAGTCTTCCTTTTTCTACTTGTAATGCCATTGGACTTTTCCTCCATTTTCTAATTGTTCTAGTTTTTAAGCGCTTTTGGAATTTTTATTCCTTCTTCTTTTGACGCCTCATTGATAATTTCTTAACTACTATAACATAGAATGAGGAAAATGTTTTATTGTTCTTCCAATTTACAGAGATAGTCTATAATCACATGTATCATTTCGTCCACTTTTCTATACTGCTCTTCAGCATTGGCTTTTCGACACAATATAAAAATCATCATAGTCACAGCTATTTCTAATTTTAGAGCACTTATCATCCAACGATAATGCCCTCCTTATCTATATTACGATAATAAGGTAGCTTATCTTTATACTCAAGAAATTCTTCATAGGGTATTACAACAGGTGACACTACTGCATCATGCTCCAAGCCGATATCCGAGCTTTATCCCATCTCTTCCAGCTTCTTTTGCAATTCCTGTCTTTCTCCTACCACTATCGCAGCAAAGTCTATGTCAGATTCATCATCAAAAATCACCTCTGGCGAAAGATGCCATACATGACTATATTTTTAATAGATTGTCCGTAAATATCTCTGTAGCTTTTACATTTGACTGAGTAATTTTATTGAGCTTAGTTTTATCACACATTGCAATCCCTCCTTCCTATGGAATTAATCTGATTATATATTCAAAAGTATCACATCGAAAGTATACAAGTCTTTAAACATTCCTTTAGCTCTTTACTGTCTCCCCGTATCATAATACCGTAATAGAGTCTCATTAAACTTCTCTCCTTCAGACTTTCCGATACTTAGAACGCCTATCCCTGCTTCCATAAGTATTTTGCTGGCAAATATGGTGGCTGTTCGCTTGTTCCCATCCCAAAAGAGCTGATGATAAACGATATAGCAAAAGCTTTCCAATGCTTTCTCCACAGTATCGGATATGGCCAGAATCTTATACAACTCTGCCTTTACATCGTCTTCCTTGGGTATTTCAGGCATATATTCTGTTCCGCTGATGCCGACTTTTCCTGTTCGCAGACTTCCCCAAGCCAAGCTTTCATTTCGGGAAACCATTTCGTTGATTTTGCATAGGAAGTCATAGTTCGTTGTTCTTTCAAAGTTGTTGATACAATACCGCCAGGCATCTCTTAGGTTCAGTACCGTCTGGATATCGGAAACGGGTACTTGATTCACGATTCCGCCATCCACATATAGTCTGCGTCTGTGGGAAGGTAACATTCACACCTTCAATATAGAGCGGTATTAAAGACCAATTCTGTAAACTAATTTTTGCTAGAAATACTGTTGTATTCTTATCCATTGCTATCCTTTGTTCTACATTTCTATTTTTACGTTATATTCTTTCTTTTTACATGTTTAGACTTTTTCGACCTATATGTGAGATTAGCCTTAAAAGGTCCAATCTTTGCATAACTCAGCTTTTTCAATCATACAGCCTGTAAATATTTATAGCTTATGATTTATTATAGTACAAAAACTTCCAAGGTTAACTTGGAAGTTTTTAGAACTAAATCAGATTTTCATCTAGGACATATAGCTACCATGTCCCACGGTGTCACACCAGTTGCTTCTACAACTTTTTGCACTTATATTTTTTTAGGATAAGCATAGGTGCTTTTCACTTCTTCCTCTTTCGCTCAACTAGCTATGATTCGTCAATGAAGTTGCTAGCCTGAAGTGCCTTGCGGCTTATCCATCCTTGGGTTTTTGCGATTCTGAAGAAATCACATCGAATCAAATCCTTAGTTGATTGTATATGGCTGAATCTTTGGGATTTAGCCTCTGTTCTCTTTCTTCTGTCCCTGCTTTTTATAACCAGTCCCCAGAAAAAGAAAGGAGACATGAGGGATAATGCTGCAAAGAGTCCGTATAATGCCATAAAGCTTGCATCTCCGGTTGCTACCTGTCTCAATGCTCCCAATACTTCACGAACCTTTGGCTCTCTGTCTACGCCGAGAACTCCGGGTTCTACGCTACTAGGTCTTGTTGCACCAAGTACGGAAGGATTACTGGGATTCGAGTTTGGATTAGGACTAGGATTTGGGCCCGGATTCGGGCTAGGAGGATTTCCACCACCGCCTCTGTTATAACGGTTATAGAAGGAAATATCACCATGCTTTGCAGTATTTTCCCCTGTTCCTACCCAGAATACCGGTAAAATATACGGAGAAATTGAATCTCCGTTAGCATCTGTTGTAATTTCCGTAGTCTTTACCAAAAGTGTATAGGTTCTGCTGTCGTAGGTCAAATTACTTTGTGTTCCTACTGTCTGCTTTATTGTATACTTGTAGTCACCTTCTGTGGTATATACCATCTCCGGAAATTCCAGGATATAATCCTTTGCTCCGGTTCCTTTAACACTTACCTGATTCGGTGAAGGCAGTGGAGCGTTTGGATTGGAAGGATCTCTTTCAATCGTCACTGTATAGGTTTCCTCCGGTGCAGCGCCTGATGTGCTAATCTTTACCGGAATCTTTAAGCTTGCACTTTGCGCAGCTGCCTGGGATGAGAATCCCAATCCTGCGGAAAGGAATAGCACTGCTGATAATACTGTACCAGCCTTTATTAAAATGTCTTTTGCTTTCATTTCCGTTTTCCTCCCTTATGGGTTTACTCTTGCTAATACAACAACCCTACCATTTGTTTCCAGTGATACACAGGTGGAGAGAGCCATAATCTGATCGCTCTCTTTAATCCCGATATCTCTAAAGTTCGTGGAATTCAAATATTCCACCAGTTCCATAATGTATCCTTTTTTGCCGTCTACCTGATAAATATTATGGTCATAGGCATCACACTCGATAGTGGCAAAAACCTCCATCTTACGCGCTCTACCATCCGGCATAAAAAGATGACCTGTGAGATGCTTATCAAAGTAATCTTTATCGATATACTCCATGACATCTCCGTACATCCCTCCGTTATCCATATGGTGTCCATAGGTAAGCATATAGGGATCTGAAAAATCCGCCTTATTATAGGCACTTAAGAAAATTGACCCTGAAAGGGAAAATTCTCCCGTTACATCCTTGTTCACATACTCCATGTCGTCTCTTCCCTGAACCATGGGGTAGTTAATGTGGGTTCCATCGATGGTTATCCATCCTCTTGTATCCGGATTAATCTTTAAAAGTTCTTCCAGACTTAATCTGGTTTGTTCCGGATTCTCCACTGAAGGCTTGTACTTCAGTAAATCTTCATTTAAGAAAGCACCTGTCATGGTGATATAGGTATCCCAAAGGGAGTATCCACCAAAGGCCAACATGGTAACCATGAGGACAATTGCCAGGACTGATAATACTTTATCTCCGGCTCTAGCGGCTTTTGCTGCTGTATTCATTCCTTGTCCTTTCCACTCCTTTTCCTGCTGTACACCGTGTGTACATCGGTTTCTTGATTCTTTCAAAAACCAATCTACATACGATTTTCAGTATCTTTTCGGGTGGCAAAAGCCACCGGAATTTAATACTGATTCAAAATATCTTGTTCTCTTACTTTCGCGCTATTTTTGGAGAAGAAGAATTTATGCTCTACGGTAAGTTAACGCCATATTCTGAAAACATTATAAGTTAGAAAGAATTATTCCTCTTCCTTCTTGCGGTTCATGAATACTACACCTAATCCGCCAGCTACTGCAAGCATCATAGCGTAAGGAGCAGCATTCATTACGATACCGGTAGGAGTAACGCCGTCTTTTGTATTCTTTACATCTACTTTAGCTTCATCCTAAGAACATTGAATTCTGTGTCATATCCGGTGGTAGTAAGTCCAGTGATATAAGAATTGTCAGCATTATTAAGTGCTTCAACTGTCATTACATAAGTCTGTCCATCTTCCTCAGTAACCTGAACTAAATCATGCTCAGTGAGTCCATAAATTCGGATTCCGGAGTCCTGTGTAACGGTAAAGGTTTTTGAATCACGATCGTCAACGAAGTAGTATTTGTAACAGCATCAGTTTTTGCTTAACTCTTCAACCTTATATCTTTCATTCTTATTAGCTTGAGATAATGCAGTTACTTTAAACTTAAAGGATCGGTCTTATCTGCATATTTACCAATAATTCTCTTTTTAATGGTTACATCATGAGGTAGTATCATTCTTTGGATCTGGCTTCTTTGGATCATGACCTGGTGTTGGATCCGGGAAATCTGGAGTCTCTGGTGGAAAATGCTTTCCATAGTTGTTCTGAATCTCATTGGGCTTAGCATCTGGAAAAGCGCCCTTTCCCTCTCTCTGAATAACTGTAGCTGTCTTAGTTTTGCCATTGTCATCGTATCTTGTTACAGCAATAGTGTATTCTGCCTTAGAAAAAGCGGATTCCCTCATAAACATCTTGATTCTCTGTCAATGTAAAGAAGTAAGTTCCTAATCCAGCTTTGAACTTATCCTCATCTACAATAATTTTTACAGGTTGTTCAAAATGAGCGCCTTGAGCATCCGGTGTTCCTAATCCCAAATCTTTGTTAAAGGTAACACTTTCTACAGTTACGGCACCATCTTCAGCCTTAAGACCATCAAATTCTGTGCCATTGTGCATAACCTTTCCAATCTTTGGTGTTACGGTAAAATTAAACGTAACATTAGGTGCATAAGTATTTCCATCTGTGTGTAAGGTCTTCTTAAATGGAACTTCGATCTTTGCTGCGAAAGCAGGTACTGACATAGACATTACCATCATTCCGGATAATGCCAGAGTTGCGAGTTTGTTTTTAAATTCTTTCTCATCTTGTTCTCCTTTTTAAAAAATAGTAGAAACGTTGTGTGATTTATAATGAGAAGGAGCGACCCTTCAAATTATTAAAGTGACTTGTTGAGTTTCAGCTCACGTTGTATCGAGATACATCCTTCGGCTCTGTGGGCGTTCCCTCGCCAATTTACCATGCCGTATCATGTCTGAACCTCCTTTCTTTTTCCTAAGAAAAAAGACTTATATTTGTTTTTTCTTTGCCGATAGTGTATCTAAAGGCAATAATTCAGTCCGCTTCTGCTACAGATGCAGCTGTTGTAGTGACGCAGGAGTCGCCATTTCAACTCCTTTCGTCGGTCTTCTGTTACGAAGTTCTTTTCCAACTTCTGTCCTGCAACAGATGTATCTGTAGCAGAAGCGGGTGAATGTTTAATTGAGAATGCTGAAGAGGGTCTTATGCTTCTCTTCTTTTTTTGCTAATGGTGAGGTATGCACCTGCCATCGCTACAAATCCGAAGATTCCGAAGAGATATGGTGTAATATCTCTTACAATTCCGGTGGGGATTGGAATATCTCTTGTTGAGGTATTTATAATCTTTACATACCCATCATGCTTGACTTGCAATAATTGACAAACGAGACCAAATGTTTTTGATCGGGTAAACCGAATGAGCATTTAATCCAGTCGTCTTTTTTTCCCAGTATCAGACTTCAGAAATTTCACATCACTTATTCCGTCAACTTTCTTCTCTGAAACATCATAAGATAAAATCATCATCTAATTCTATTTCCAGATTATCTCCATGCTTCATTTGGAAATGCAACGCATAAGTTCCTGATTCTGGCGGTACCTCTACCAAATCTTCTTTAAACATAGCTTTTGCTTTTCCTGAAAAACTGTCTTTTAAAGTCTTCAATTCGCTTTGTGTAAAGGACTTTGGTTCTCCTTCTTTTTTGGTGCTCCTTTCAGAATCTCTTTTCTTTAACCGGATGATATACCCTTAGGTAAAAGTCGTATAAATCTTTTTCATCTTGTGGATGAAGCATGTCTCCGTTGTATTTGTTTTTTACAACCTTACTGATTGTAACTTTCTTTTTCTTTACCGGTGTGTAATCATTTTTGATAACTACTGTCTTATTATCTGTCGGTAAATAGCTTTTGATATCCACTTCATTAGAAAGCAATCTATACTTTTTTCCAGTACCATAAGAAGAGTCTGACTTATAGCTATTGCTCACTACATCTTCCACAACCCTGTACTTCTTGTTTTAGGGTTAAGTCCTGTAATCGTATATTTTTAGTTTTTAAGATATCGGCTGATTCATCATATACAGCATTATCCCTAACTATCTTCTTTTCCTTTACTCAAATACACCGAATTGCTTTTGCTCTCCACTAATATCATCTTGATAAGGCTTAAAAGACAAATATTCCATATCAGGTCCATCTTCATTTACTTCATAAACTGTAAAAGTGATATCCTTTAATACTGATTTACCTAGTGGGGTAAAGCCAACACTATTTAAGTATGCACTTCCCTCTAAGCCTTTTATCTGCTTTTCTATCTTAAGCTCGCCACCTTTAACTTTGATGATTGGGTTTGGATAATCTTTATGATTGTCTTTCCCCTTCCATGTATAGTTAAATTCTGCCTTTTGATTAGTCCAAAGTCCCCATTCATCTTCAGATATTTTTATAATCCGTTATAGATGTATATGGATTATTCTGATTAGACAGGCCTAGATAATGCTCGTATAGGCTATAGAGATCTGTTCGCTTACCTCCTTGATTTACATTAGCTTCATTTCTAGCTAATTTTTCATAAGCAACTTTACTTGGCTCAATCTTAGCTGTTACGCGAATCTCATAACCTGCGGGTAAGCTAAGTTATCCGGCTGAAGTTTTACACCAATCTTTGGTTTTCCATTAGCCCCTATCTCGTTAATTGGCACTAATGAAACATTTCCTAAATCTTTTAGTTCCTTATCATTTAGCTTTACTCCGTTAACTGCATCAGTCATCTTATACACACCATATTCCAGTGTAGAATTCTTTACTAAGTCTACATTCTCACTTAATGTGTCTGTAATGCTAAATGTATTAGGTCTATCTTGAGGTACTAGCTTTTTCTCAAGTTCCTTAAAACTTGCTGCTAATTTATCTGGACTAGAGCCATCAAAGACTTTACTGTCTGCACTGTTAACAATGCGGATTTTGCTCTGTTTATGTTGGGCTTTCCATCTTTTAGGATTTCATCCCAAATTTTTCTTTGATCAAAACCATGTTCCTCTGTTAACTCTTTTAAGTGCTTCCAATTTTCTTTGTTTCCAACACCAATACTGTAGAATGCATGGTACTTACCTAAGAATGGATGTTTTTTACCTATCTCTGACAGGAACCCTCTAGCTTGATTTAATGCAACTCTGCTAAAGTGTCAATACCATTTCCATATGAATAGCCAGTTTTAAAATCTTTAATATAGCTAAAAGTTCCTACTTTACCATCATTTCTATAGTTCTTACCGTCTCTTCGTATTGTCCATCTTGCCTGATGTAGCTGTATGCCGGATCACCATCTGTCACCATAACAACTATAACTTTAGCATCTTTTCTGGGACCATCATTGTCTTGAATAATATCGGATTTAGAAAACTATCCCCGTAGCTACCATCCAATATATATCTTAATCCCATCATCGCTGCTGTATAATTTGCACCAGTAATTCCTCTGTGTTATTTTTCTTTCAAACCTTTAAGATTTGCTTTTTAAATTTATCCACGGATGAAGTAAAGCTACTTACATGTGTCAAATCATCATATGTGTGTCTTCAATGTCTACTGCATTGTTAGTAACTTCTTTTTACTGGAGTTCATGTTTGTGCTTCTACCTGTTTGTTTTTTTATAACCTCCAAATCCTACCAAAGCATATTTAGCGTCTACGTTTGGATTTTAGATAAATCATCAACAAAATTTAAAAATATTTGTTTCGATTTCTGACTTTACGGCTTTCGTTAGCTTTTTTAGCATAATCATTTTTCTGTGTAACGACTCACCGTATCTTTAAAATCGAATGGTAAATTTCTACTTTTTCGTTACATCTACAAGAAATACTATGTCAAGTTTCTGCTTGACTCCTCTTTAACTTGTCCGGTTAATGTTAAATTATAGGTCTTTCCGTCGTCATTTTTAGTGATATACTTTCTCGTTTTGTGTTTCAAACTTTTTCCTTAATCTCATTTGTCTCTCCCGGTGTTATATCATAGACAAAGTAGAAATCATGAGTATGCACAAAGCCGGAATGTATCTTCTCGTCGATCTTTTATAATCCATGGTTGACGATAATTATTGTAAATTGGCAAGGTATATCCGGTATTATCAATTCTTAGTAGCCCTTGTCTGAAATCACCATCTCCGGACCATACTTATAGTTTATATCAAAGTAATCATTTTTCCACCACCACCTATTTGGTCTAAGTTGTCTCTAACTTTGTTATAAGGGTATACATTTAAAAATCATATCCTTTGAATTCTTTCATTGCAATTCCAGAGCCACCGTTACTTGAATCAAAATATACTGTATTCCCCAGGTGTTTTATCTACATACCAGCGCCACTTTTCATGGCTTCCCATAAGAGATGTCCAGCCTCTACTATCAACAAATGTAGGATTATCATCTCTAATTAATTTAATTCCATCGCCCAATGTCTCTGTCACTGTACAGTCGGGCCAATTTCATTGAAATTCTTATCCACATAATGAAAATCTAATTGGCACTTCTACATTCTCACAAAATGGATATGCCAGCCATAGTTTTCCAAGTGATTTGATACAATGAGAAGGAATCTACTGTAAACTCTTTAGTGATTGTTTCATCTTTGTATCATCTTCTGTTTTCAAGGTACTTGTTGATTTTTCTACTCATCAGTGTTAGTAATGTCATCCGTTAAAATAAGATTTTTGAATTATTAGATTGAACTACTGTATCTACTTTTTCAATTTCTTTGGTTTCATTATTTTCAACCAAATGATGAATAGCAATTGTATCCGAAGACGCATCTTTGCAGGCAAAGCCTTCTTATCAATGCTGATTCTTACCGATACCGGAGACTTTGGCTCTACTTCTACATTGCTGTCTTTCTTATCCACAAAGCGGATATCCAAGCTGGCTGCATCGTCGTAGATGGAATGCTCCTTCAGAACCTTAACCTGCTCCTTGGATAGCTTTTTCTCCTTCTGCTTCTTCTTCCGGTTTGAAGAGACGCTTTTGCTTCTAATACTACGTCGCCGTCAAATGCTGCTTCGTCGTAGAATACCTGCACGTTACCGAATCCTTCGATTTCTACGTTCTGGCTCTTTCTACCAAGTTCGTTCAAGCTGTACTGGGTAAAACGAATCAGATTGTAATTCAGGAAGGATTTCTTCACTGTGCTCTGTAATATCTTTCAGAAGACTGCTGTCTTCCACAACTGCTTTCTGTGCTTCTGTTGCCTTTTCAGCCTGGGCTGTCTCGGCTTTAGCTGCTGTTTCTTTAACTTCCGCCTTAGTAGCTTCTACTTTAGCCTCTGTTGCTTCTTCGGAATCTTCTGCCTTAACCTCAGCCTTAGCTTCTGCGGATTCCGCTACTGCTTCTGTTGCTTCTGCAGCGGTACTTACGATTGCTACTTCGGAATCATCCTTACGAGCTTCCTCGGAAGCCTTGCTTTCTTCTGTAGCTTTAGTTTCTGCTGTTGCCTTGCTTTCTGCCGCTTCCTGCTTAGCTTCTGCGGAACTCTCTTCCACCTTAGAAGCCTCTACAGTCTGTGCTTCTGTGCTTTCAACTTTAGCTTCTGTAGCCTTGGCATTCTTAGCTTCTGCCTGTGCTTTCTTGGCATCGCTCAAGAACTGCTTGAACAGGCTTTGTCTTGAAGCTACGGTTACTTTCGGATATTTATTGCCATCAACAGAGAGCTGGAAGGTCATTCTTTCTGTAGACTTGTTCTCATACACGAAAGGTGATGAGCTCGCTTCCGGTTAACTCTGTGTTTCTTTCAAGGTTACTGTCAGATGCTTTCTCTCTGCTAAGGAAACGGTTGTTGCTTCTTCTTTCTTGGGAAGAAGTCCTGCCACTGCGCTCTCCTTGCTGTAGAGCAGTAAGCTTTTCTTTACTTTCCTTACGAACCAGTCTGTCTAAGTTCTTCGCATCTCTTTCTACATAAATCTGTAGCCGGCTTCTTCAGCGTTCAGGCTTTTCTTCCAGGTTTTCGGCGATACTGTTCAGAGGAATGTTGTAAACTCTTTCTCTCCGTCAAAGTACTCTTCGAACTCTGTCGCCAGTTCCCGATCCTGCTGTAGGAACGAAGGTTGCTCTTTCCCTACTTTCTCGCCCTTCAGGATAGCTTCTGTAGCCGCTCTCCGAAGATCCGCTCCATGAGCTGTACCTTTACCTGGGTTCCGCTTACTTTCGATTTCGTTATTCTGTTCGGTGAGAGGAATCTGCTCGTCCGGAAATGGTAAGTCCACGATAGCCGGTGAACAAAAGACAAGCAATCATCAGCAAGGATAACTTCTGCTTGAATCCCTTCTTCATCTTCCCTATATAATTATTTCTCCGATAATTCTTCATGCCATCGACCACCTTTTTTTCGTACTGTTGGGTTTACGATTCTTTGAAAGAATCCGAAAGCTTTTCTTTCAGACTTTCGAAAAGTTCTCAGACATTTCTTAGACTTTCCGGAAGTTTCCTTTTAAGATTGCTTTTTCCGCTTTCTTAGAATCTTCTTTCCTTATTCTTACTCAGTACAGTTCAGGCTCGATGTTGCGGGCGTTCCTTCTCTGTATCCCGTATTCTAGCAAAAAGCAGTTTTTATTTCAATAGACTTTGCGCGAAAGGCCCTTTAAATGTCATGAAAAGGGTTTTTCCCTGTTTTATCCCATTTTTCGCCTATCCAAAATGCTTTAAATATCTTCTCGTTCCTTCGATTTTTCTGTGCAATATTTCTTAATATTTTTTAGTTTTTTTCTTGTTTCTTTTTCTTCTCAGCTTTTATTTTTTCGCGCAAAAATATTCGGAAGAAGTCCTTTCTCCCTATATTTACGCGCACAAAAAGAGTTCTTACGCCTTGTCTTCATTTTCATAGATGATTGCCCCGTGGGGACAGGTCTTTGGAAAATGTAAATATGCGTTCAAACGTTCTATCAGCTTCTCATCGCTGATGTGCTCCAGCTGCTCCGCCTGTTCGTGGACTTCCGCTTCTTCATATTGAAGCTTGGTCATCAAAAAGCTTTCCCACAAACGGTGTCTGCTTAAAATGCGTTTGGCGATCCGCTCTCCCTCTGCGCTCAAGGATAGCTGTCTCCCCTCTGCTACTACAAAACCTTCTTGAATCAGTTTCTTCACCATCTCTGATGCTGATGCCCTGAAACTCCCAGACTATCCGCACTCTCTGATTACTGGCCTCCTTCGCGTTCAGCAATCTTAAAAATCGCTTTGATGTAGTCCTCCGGTTCTGTGTCATCTGGCCTCCTGTATAGACTCTTACTACAGACCTCTTCCTTTCTTTTTCTGTGTTGCATAGTCGCAATTATTCAATTTTTCTTCTCCATTACAGGAATATAAACCCTTTCTAAATAAAACGCAAGCGTTTCCGTCATTATTCCCCATTTTAATATTTTCACGCCGATTATTTAAGTAATATTCTTAAATTGCAAGTTTTTTTCTTTGTGAAAATAGACTATGGCTGCCTTCTTCTCTATAAAATCACACGGCTTTTATAGGAATGGCAGCCCCTCTTCGATGCGCCTTCTTCCATTCATTTTGTATCAACCCATCCAGCATACCGACAAAGGCGCAGCATCCGGATAGAGAGATGTTGAAGCGGAAGGATAGTATTAATGCCACTATAGCGTGTAGCAGAGCGAAGGCTATGCTATAGAGAATACATTCCCGCAGATTCCTGCTGTATAGTCTTGCCACGGCAATGGGGGCTACAAAGAGGGATATGGTCAGGATTCCTCCTACTGTATCAAAGGAGGATATGCTTGTGATGACGATGCAAAAGAGCAGGGCATAATGAAGACGTCTTTGACTTTTTGACATTTGCCCCGCCTCCTCTCCTTCAAAAAGCAGCTTCTTCATGGGACGGTAGCTAATCAGCAGAAAGGCGGTGTTTAAGACCAGGCAGAACAGCATTTTCCAAAAAGCGACAGGCATCCCCAGAGTTCTCCGGAAGGGTATCAGGAAGGGATTTCCCATCAGCACCATATCCGTGTCCAAATGGACGTTTCGGTAGTATAGGCTTAATAGGAGTATGCCCAGGGCAAAGAAGAAGGGGAAGAGAAAGCCCAGACTCTCCTCTCTTTTCCAACGAAGCTTTTCCTGTAGCAATTCTATACAATAGAAGGTGAAGAGGGCGAAAACCCCTGTGCCCAAAATCAGCAGGGGGGAGGACAGGTCTTTGATGAGGCTAAAGCTTAGGACGATCCCCAATAGAGAGGTGTGGGACAGGGCATCTATGGACATACTGCAATTTCTATAATAGACATAGGGACTGAGCATGCCTGTGGCTATAGCGCAGAGAAGAAAGACCAGACAGATTTCCGGCATGGCACTCCTTTCTTATGGGAAGAAACTTTTCAGTGGTTTTCAGGAAAGAAACTTTTCAGTAGTTTCATGACGATGTTTTGTGACCTAAGCTTTTGGATTCCGGCACGAGCTCTTTTCAGGATAAAGCAGTAGCATAAGGCTTCCTCCCATCAGTACGATGATACTGGCTCCGGTGGAAAAAGCCTTTTTTGGCTTAGGCTCAGGCCAGTTCCCAATAGAGAATAGAATAGGGATAGCAGTCCCGCCAGCAGGAAAATGACGTTTCGCCTTCCGGACAGCTCTCTGGCAAAAAGCATTGGCAGAACCAAAAAGGATGCCATCAGAAGCACCCCCAGCATTTTGATGCCCAGGGCAAGAAGGGGAATCAGAAGAAACTGGAGCAGGATATGCATTTTTCCTCTCCTCCACCCCCAGAAATTCTCCATATTCCGGATCAAAGCAATACAGACAAAATGCCCTTCTAAATAGGGAAGAAAAGACTTAGGCTAAACAAGCTCCAGAAGAGAATCAGAACAAAGTCTTCCTTTTGCAGGAAGGCTGCGGAGCCGAAAAGAAAGCTTTTCAGGCCGGATTGGGAGGCTTTGGCAAAGTGGGGATTTCCCGTGATTACAGTTTTTAAAACCATTCCCAGTCCGAACATTCCGCTTAGGCTTAGGGGCCAGAGCACTTTTCTCCCCTGCATTCCCCTGCTCTCCCTTCGTGAGGCTTTTGGATAATGCGGAGAGTACAAAAGGCTGTAAATGCAGCGCCCAGGGCAAGAATCTTAGGGGACTTGGTGGCAAAAGAGCATATGGGCCAGAATCACTCCGGGATAGGTGCCGTGTCCCAGAGCATCTCCCAGCAGGCTTTTGCTTTTTTATAGAGAAGAATTCCTCCGATGAGGGCAGCGCTGAGGGCCAGCACTCCCCAGGGGAGGGCAATCACAAAGAAATCATAGGATAAAAAGAACATAGGCTTTCTTTCTATGGAGAAGCTTGCTGTATCGGGAAAATCCCATTTATAGAGCAAGCCTCTTATGGAGAAATAGCACTTTTCTTATGCAAACATGGTTTAGTATGAAAAATGGCTTCTACGTTTTTCAGGGCTCAATACCTCTTCAGCTCTCCCGAAAGCCGTAGCTTCCCTGCCTTAATCCACAGGATATAATCAAAGTTCTCCTGCAAACGGCTCAGATCGTGGTGGATGCAGAGGATGGTCTTTCCATTTTCTTGAATTCCTTCAGCTTTTTCCGTGATGCTTCGTTCGCTTTTTGGTCAATTGCGGCGAAGGCTCATCTAAGAGGAAGAGTTTGGCTTCTTCCGCCAGAGCTCTCGCCAGGAAAACCTTCTGCTTCTGCCCTCCGGAAAGTTGGCTAATCTGCTGTTTTCGTAGTTCTGTTAAGCCCATTTCTCCAGTGCCTTGTCTCTTTTCTCCCGATCCTCGTTTCTAATAGGAAGAAACCAGCCTCGTTTTTTGTAGGACGCCATCTCTACCACCTCTTCCACAGTGATGGGAAAGTCCCAATTTACCTTGGTGCTTTGCGGAATATAGGAAAGGTAATTTTTCGCTTTTTTCCCTTCTTCTCCGAAAATGCGGACGGTTCCGGCATTTTTCGGAAGAAGCCCCAGCACCGCCTTCATCCAAGTGCTTTTTTCCGGCGCCGTTGGGCCCTGATAATGGCGGTCATGCTTCCTTCCGGAATCTCTACGGAAAGTCGGGACAGCACTTCCTTTTCCCCCGTAGGAGACGGAAAGTCCCCTGACAGGAAATGGCGGAGGGCATCACAGACGTGTTCGTAAGCACGGCTTGACTGCCGGCATTTGCGTGGGAGAATTGTGCCAAGGAAAAGTTCTCTGCATCCATCCTCTTCTCCTTCTATTTCAGGTGGTCTACAATCAGGTCTACGTTGTAGCGTACCATAGTGAGTGCACGTGTCTCCCTGCCTCTCCTCGGAGTCCCAAGGGAGTCGCTAAAGAGCCCGCCCTCTCCTTCCTTGTCTCCTTCCACCACCTCTACGGAAAAGCCCTTTTCCTTGCAGGATTCCTGGAGCTTCTTCATGCGCTGGGGTCGGTAGTGGATTCCGTGAAAATGGCTTTAATCTTATGGTCTCACGATAAATTGCGCGGTTTCCGCTATGTCATAAGCGGACACTTCGCCGTCCGTGCTTACCCCTGGGGCGCTTTCACTTCTATACCGTAGGCTCTGGAAAAAAATACTGGAAGGCATCGTGGGGGTAAGCAAGACTCTACTCTTCTCAGGAATCTCCTCCAGTCTTTTCTTGGTGTATGCTTTCAGCTCTTCCAGTTCCTTCTGATAGGCTTCTTTTCTTTCTTCGATAGCTTTCTTTTCTTCAGGCAGTTTTTCTTCCAAAGTTGCCGCCATGGTAGAGACTGCCTCTGCATCCAGATCTTGGTCAAACCAAAAAAATGGGGATCCGGCACATCTTCTCCCTGGAAGGCCTGAATGACCTTGTCCTCCGGGAAGTCCTTGGAAACCATGACGCTCCCTGTGCCTTCAGGGCATCCTGCATTTTCCCCTCAAAATGTAAGCCGTGGTAGAAAAGCACCTGGGCACTCTGCATCTTCTTTAAGTCCTCCGGCTTCGCCTCATAGGTGTGGGGATCCTCTCCTCTTGGGATAATGCAGCTGATTTCTACGCTGTCTCCTCCCAGCACCTCCGCCATATCCTCCAAGAAGCTGGTGGTGACGCAGAGCTTGAGCTTATCCTTTGCTCCGGTGGAGCTTGCGTCTTTGGATTTTTCGTCTGTCGAGTTTGCATCAGGAGACTTTGCTTCCGGGGACTTTTGCGTCTGTAGAACGATCTTCCGCTTTATTGGATGACATGGATTGGTTTTCGGTTTTTCCCGAAGGTCCACTTTCCATGGCTGCTCCACAACCTGCGGAGAGGGCGGTCACCAGAACCAAGCCTAGGAGTCGTTGGAATATGAGCTTTCCGTAGGAGACTTTCTTGTTCATTGTTGTTTTTCCTTTTCCTTTTTCGTATTGCTGTTTCTTGATGGTTATTTCTTGATTGCTACTTTTTAATTGCTACTGGTTTCTTTCTCCATTACTACTCCTCGAATGCTAAAAATCAGTATTATTTATCAAGTTTAGTATTTTTCTTACATATTTTTGAGAAGCTTTTATTCTTTTTGTAAGGTTATCCTTACAGTGATTCTATTACTTTGTATACAAGATTGCAAGAACTTCTTTTCCACTTTTGCTCCTTTTTCTTTTTCCAAAAAAATAGGCAAAAAAATCAGAAAGAAGAAAAAGACTGAAATGAAAAATACGCTACAATGAGGATTGATAAAAGTTAAAAGAAGAAAAATACATTTTCCGTAAAAGAAATACCGAAGTTCAAAGGAGGAATGGGCAATGGATATAGAAATAAAGAACAAAAGAAGAACAGGCGAGGGAGGAATTGACTCTCCTGATACAGCGTTACCCGGTACTTTCCGGAATCGAAGAGAATATCTGGCAGGCTTTTTACCATGATGCGGGATAGCTACGATCAAAGGAGGCAAGCTCTCTTATGTGGTAACGGGGCAGCTCCGCAGATACGGATCATATCGTAGGCGAGCTGATGAAAGGCCTTTTTGCAGTAAGCGCCCTTTGGCGCCTGAACTCTGTCCAACGTAAAAAGTCTTCGGAGAAGAGGAGGCCTCTTACTTCGAAAAAGCATTTGGAGCAGGGACTGCCTGCCATTTCCTTCAGCAGTCAAACCGCCCTGCACACTGCCTTTCAGCAACGACCAGGACGAAACGCTGTTTTATGCCCAGTGTCTCCTTGGCTACGGTAAGCCGGGAGGATCCGTTCTTTTTGTATCAGCACTTCCGGAAATGCCAAAAATGTTTCTTATGCGCTAAAGCTTGCCAAGGCTATGGGCATCCCCAGCATTTTACTGACAGGAAAGGACGGGGGAAGGGGAAGAGCGATTGCGGACCTTTCTTTGATTGCGCCGTCCAATGAGACGTATCAGATTCAGGAGCTGCATCTGCCGATTTATCATGCTTTTGTGTTTGATGCTGGAGAGGTATTTTCTTTGCCGCATAGAAAGGACTGTAGTCATCGATGGGAGACGCTCGGATGCAGTATGGGGCTGCATTTGGGACACGCTCCCGCTAACTTCGCCTTCGTAATGAAGGACTGTATCCATCGAAGGCGTTCGCTCCAATGCAGTATAGACATGAAATCGGGCACGCTCCCGCTAACTTCGCCTTCGTAGCAGTACTAACTTCAAGCTTCGCTTTAGCTCGCTTTCAGTAAGTACTGACGGGCTCAGATTGCCCTCTTTCATGCCTATACTGCATCTGTCGCTTCAATTCATTGTTGATACAGTCCTTCACTTCGTAGGCTTTTGTTAAGTATCGGTGGAATCAGATTGTCCCTATTACAGCCCCATACTGCAATCGCTTCCACTCATTGTTTATACAGTCCTTTAGTTCGCAGGCTTTCGGTAAGCTTTGGCAGGCTAAGATTGCCTCTCTTATAAATCTATTGCGCCCTCATCCAGCAAAAACTGCTCTACGCCAAGGTAAAGAATACCGTCTTCATCATGCTTTGGGAGGATATAGTCTTTTACAACGACTATTTTTCTAAAAAAATCTCCGGACTGCTTTAAGGAGGCTGTTTCCTGTGCTCTTTTCTCCGGACTGTCTACATGTAAGGCTGACTGAATATAATATTTATTACTTCCTCTTTTCACTATAAAATCAATTTCCAGATTTTTCCGTGCTCTTTTGCCCTCTTCATTTTTATAGTTTTGCTCCACTACGCCCACGTCCACATTTAAGCCACGCATACGGAGTTCGTTGTAAATGACATTTTCCATAATGTGCGTCATTTCGTTTTGTCGGAACTTCAGTCTGGCGTTTCTGAGACCGGTGTCGGAAAAATAATATTTGTAGGGTGAAGAAATGTATTTTTTCCCTTTCACATCAAATCTTATGGCTTTTTTTCCATCAAAAAGGCATCAATGAAATAATCCAAATAAGTGCTGATGGTTAGCTGAGAGATTTTGATATTTTTTTCCGATTGAAAGGTATTTTCCAGCTTTCTCGGATTGGTAAGGGAGCCAATGGAAGAGGAAACGATATCCAGTAAATCTTCCAGGATAAAGGTTTCTTTGCCAATGCGATTTCTCTCCATCACATCCTTAATATAGGTATTCTGAAAGAGATTTTTCAGATATTCGCTTTTTTCTTCCGGCGTTTTCCTGCTAAGGACGGTAGGCATCCCGCCATATAGACAATATTCTTCGAAAGCCAGTCTGGGATCTCCCTCATAGCAGGAGGAAAACTCTGCAAAGGAAAAGGGATATACCCGAATTTCATCCCCTCTGTCCCGAAACTGAGTCAGAACATCGGAGGACAGCATCTTTGAATTGCTGCCGGTAATGTAAATATCCGCATTGGGAAGTTTCATCAGGCCTAAAACAAGGTCTACAAAGCCAATTTTATTTTCACTGTTTTTGATATAAGGATTCTCTACTTCTTCCACAAATTGAATCTCGTCAATAAAGATGTAGTAGTTTTGTTCCGGCTGCATGCGCTCCCGAAGGTAAGCATCCAGTGTAAGAGGATTTCTATACTGCATGTTGTGAAGCTCATCCAAAGCTATGGTAATGATTTGCTCCTCTTTGATGCCAAGACTAAGCAAATATTTTTTATACAGAGTGAATAATAGGTAAGACTTTCCGCATCGCCGAATACCTGTGATGATTTTTACCCTTCCATTATCCTTTTTATCGATTAAACGCTTTAAATATCTTGGTCTTTGCACTTCCATAGGTTTCTCCTATTTTATATTTTCGTGTAAATGCACATTTTTATAAAATGTTTTTTCTATTATAAAGGTAAAGGATGGAATCGAGTAGGAGGCGGCGACTAACCGCCGTCCTCTCACAGCACTGTACGTACGGTTCTCGTATACAGCGCTTTCAATAGTTGACGTGCACAGACTGATAGGCTGTGGCTAAATCGTAAAAGCCACTGTTTATCAGTCTTTCTTTTGTCATTGCCATGTTCATGACAACTGTATGTGTTGTAAACCAATAGCCTCGTCTGCTGTTTGCCGTTTTCCACCCTAGGTCTTGAGGAACTCCCATGACCCTCAGGTTTCGGTATCTGGTTCGCACACATTTCCATTGTTTCCATACACACATACGTATTCTGTGATAGAGCCATCCGTTGATATCATTCATGTTTGCTCTTCATACTTGCTATTCCATAGTAGTTAAGCCACCCTCTTGCGTATACCTTGATTCTTTCTAGGCTCGGCTTGATTGACTGACAGCGCTTACGGGAAGAAAGCTCTTTCAGTTTCGACTTAAACTTCTCCCAAGACTTTGCATGAACTCGGACATATATGCCACTTCTGTTCCTTCCCAGTGCAAAGCCAAGGAATTTAAAATTTCGGATTGCAAATACACTGACAGTGCGGCTTTTTCTCTCGATTCACTGTAAGTTTCAGTTTCTCCTCAAGATACCCTCGTACTGCTCTCTAAGAGTCTCTCTGATGCCTTTCTGCTTTTTCGCAAGAAGCACTATGTCATCTGCATACCTTATGCATGGGACACCTCTTTTCAAAAACTCCCGGTCGAACTCATTGAGGTAGATATTCGCGAGCAAAGGGGATAAATTCCCTCCTTGTGGCGACCCTTCCTCTGTTTCAATAACCACTCCATTTTCCATTACGCCACTTTTCAGATACCTCTTGATAAGTTGCACCACACGTTCATCTTTAACATTTTTCCTCAGAAGGTTGATAAGAATCTCGTGGTTGATTGTATCGAAATATTTCGATAAATCTAGAACTACCGCATATGTGTAGCCCTGTTCAGCGTACTCCTTAATCTTAAGTATTGCTCCTTTTGCGTCTCTGTTTGGACGGTAACCGTAGCTGCCGTCTGTAAAAAGTGGCTCATAGATTGGAACTAACTGTTGTGTTATCGCCTGTTGAAGTGTACGGTCTATCACTGTTGGTATGCCAAGCTTTCGCACACCACCATCTGGTTTGGGAATCTCAACTCGTCTTACTGGAGACGGAGTATACTTTCCACGATAGATACGGTTAGTTAACTCCTGTTGATGTTCCTGAAGATAAGGAAGTGCCTCTTCGATGGTCATACCATCAATTCCAGGTGCTCCCTTGTTTGCCTTCACTCTCTTATACGCTCTGTTAAAGTTATCTTTATGCAGTATCGCTTCTAAGAGCTTCGGCTGTGCACTGCCTCTTTCTTTCCATATCAGATTGAATGACCCTACGCGCTTTTCGCATACCCCTTCATGTTCCGCACTATCTCTTTGCGAACAGCCATTGTTTTCAATGTTTTCTGCCATAACCAGTCATTCCTCCTTTCTCAGTCATACTTGAGACTCCTACTGATTCGGTCCTTTGTCTCTCGACTACTATGACCTCTGCTGACTTCTGTGTGTTCAGCATTGCTTTGGACAATGGTTACCTCTTTCGAGGCATATCACACAGACCTCCCTAGGTACCACACGTTTCTTCCTCTCCATATATCTGCCTCATCTATCATGCATGATTCCGTGTAGTTATTGGACTTTGGCTTGTCTTGCAGTCTTATCCTCATGCATAACCTCATATGAGATTTCTGTTCGTCAGACCAGAGATTTGCCCATGAGTTAGTATCTTCCTCATATCCAGCTTCCTTCAGATTCGAGGTCACCCTCGACACCCTTGCCTTCGGCTATATCCTTCCCACTACCGGGCGGATTCGGGACTTTAACCCGTTAGAAACGTGCGCCGCTAGGCGCACAAGAGAACAAGGGAGTACCGCAGGCTTGCGATACTCCCTTCTAACAAAAGAAACTGTAAATATAAAAATTATGTTGTATGCAATATAGGGCTGAAAAAGGGGTAGTCTGAGCCTGCTGCATTCTTGCTACAATTCTCTTTTATAGTACCACTATGCATATTGTATTGTTTTAATTTGCTGTAGTTCGAGATCCAGCTTTCTTTTCTGCATTCGAATATCAATGTCATTCTGCATATTGATGAAATACTCATCCGAAACACCGAATAACTTCGCGAGTCGGAGAGAGGTATCAATCGTGATTTTTCGTCTATTATGCAGAATGTCTTGATTCTGGAAACAGGAACATGAATTGCTTGTGCAATGCTATATGCGCTTAGTTCCATCGGCTCCATAAATTCTTTCTCGAAGGATTTCACCAATGCTTGGTGGCTCAATATAATTTAATTTCATAACTTCTCCTTTTTTAGTGGTAATCCACAATCTCAACGTTTCTAGCTTCTGCAAGATGAAAGCTAAAGCACAGTCGAAATTGTTTGTTGATTCGAATACTATATTGCCCTGCTCTATCACCGGATAATTTCTTTGTCCTTAAATGTTGTAATCATAATTTAAAATATACCTTTTTCACGTGTATATGTCAATGCTACAATGGAGTAAGTCATAAAAGCTTTCAAACAAGTAAAGAATTTGAACTTTCTGTCGGAGTTATGGATCAATCGAGGGCTGGTAAGCGACATCAAAATGTCGGTTTTATATTTTTATAAATGTCTAAAATGGATTATAACTATAATATTGAAGGAGGGTTGCAATGAACAAATATGTAGAATCAGAGACATTAGAACTAAAAGAAAAAAATATACTGATGCCATTGCTAAAGAAATTGTATCTTTCCTAATGGAGCAGGTGGAACAATTCTTATTGGTGTAAAAGATAATGGCGTTGTAATTGTGTGGACAAAATTGATGAAACACTTAGAAAAATATCCGATATTATAACAAGTCAAATAGAGCCTAATTCTCAGGATGAAATCAGCTCAGAGCTAAAATTTGACAAAGGAAAAACTATAATAGCCATTCATATTAATAAGGGGCTTAATCCTATTTATTGTCAAAAGAAATACGGATTTTCTTCTGTAGGATGTACAATAAGAATAGGAACAAGTTGCAAAAGAAATGACACCTGAACAAATTAAAATCAGATACGAGAAAAGATTTATCGATACTGAATATATGCTTAAGAGGAGATCCCATTCATCGGATTTATCCTTTAGGGAGCTCAAGATATATTATTCTGAAAAAGGGTATCGTTTAGAAGATAAGTCCTTTGAAACGAATTTGAATTTAAGAAATGAAGCTGGAGAATATAATTTATTGGCAGAATTGTTATCAGACAGAAATAATATTCCATTTATTTTTTTGTAAAAATTTCAAGGAGAAAACAAAGCTTCAATATCTGAAAGAAGTGATTATGGTTATGGATGTATTTTAACCACTTATGAGAAAATAAAGAGCAGATTACAAGCTGAAAATATCTGTATTTCTGATACGACAGTCAGACCAAGAAAAGACACATATTTATTTAATTATGATTGTGTTAATGAGGCAGTCCTAAACGCTTTAGTTCACAATGACTGGTCAATTACAGAACCGCAGATTTCAATGTTTTTATAATAGACTTGAAATATTATCTCATGGTGGACTTCCAAACGGAATGACAAAAGAACAATTTTTGACGGAATTAGTAAACCCAGAAACGCCACATTAATGAGGATATTTTTTAAGTATGGGTCTTACCGAACATACCGGGCATGGCATTCCCACAATTGTAGAAAACTATGGAAAAGATGTTTTTGAAATTGAAAGTAATTATATTAGATGTACGATTCCTTTTGAAAAAGAAGTAATGAGTCAAATAGACAACAAAAATGTCGGTTTGAATGTCGGTTTGAATGTCGGTTTGAATGTCGGTTTGAATAGAACCGAAAAGAAAGTGATAGAATGTTTAATAGAAAATCCAAGCGTAACATCAATAGAGATTGCCGAGAAAATAGGGGTAACTAAGAGAACTGTCGAAAGAGCATTTAAGTCTTTACAGGATAAAAATATACTTGAGAGAATTGGCTCAAAGCGCGATGGAAATTGGATAGTCGTTCGATAAAATCTATATTATATGCTTTATAGGTCTAAAAGAGGGGCAATCTGAGCCCGCCGAAACTTACCGAAAGCCGACGAAGGGAAGGACTGTAGAAATCAATTTATTGAAGCGACTGATGCAGTATAGGTCTGTAAGAGAGGTAATCTGAGCCCGCCGGTACTTACTGAAAGCGAGCTAAGTGAAGCTTGAAGTTAGTACCGCTGCGAAGGCGAGGTTAGCGAGAGCGTGCCCCGAATACAGACCTATACTATATCTGAGCGTATACCTTGAATTTTTCCAGTTCCTTCCCTCTGTAGGGCGAAGTTAGCGGGAATGTGTACGATTTTATGCCTATATTGCATTCGAGCGAACTCCTATGATGAATACAGCTCCCTCTCCACAATCCATCTTGCAGCTTCTTCTAAATTTTCAAAGTGTGGAGGACAAGGCTTCCCTTCCTCTTCCAGCTTCTTTTTCTCCTCTTTTCCGTATCCGGTAGCCAGAAGAATTGGCTGTACGCCGAAGTTTTCTCCGGCTTCACAGTCTAAGATTTTATCGCCAATCATATAGGAGTGGGAAAGCCAAGCTTTTCGCTCTGCTTGCAGATGTTCCTGTTCCAACGCTTCCCGTTCTTCCCGACTTAAGCGGTAAGGGCTTTGAATGGGAGTCTCTGCTTCATTTCTCTGCAATAAATCCCACTCCGCCTGATAAAGCATTCCGGGATTTGGTTTTCGGCAATTGCATTCTCTTTGATATTCCCCTACCCCCTTCGGGTGGTGGGGACAGTAGTAGATGCCTTTCAGGAAAATGTCTCTCTTTTTAAGCTCTTCTCTTAAAAAAAGATGCAGGGCTTCCGCATCCTTTTCTCCGTAATAGCCTCTTCCAATTCCGGCCTGGTTCGAGACCACCACCAGCTGAAAGCCGGCTTTTGACAGGATAGATAGGCCCTCTAAAACATGGGGGAGAAAACGAAAATCCTCTACCTTATGTAGGTAAGACACTTCCTCATTAATGGTGCCGTCCCGATCTAGGAAAATTGTTTTTTGCAATATCTTTGGGGAATTGTGGATGATTTCCCGCTGATTTCCTATGCTTTTTTCCATCGCTTCCCCTTTCTTTCCTATATTTTCTATCTATTCGCTATAGCTTGCCCTATCTTTTATGAAATTTTCTATATTTTGTGAGATTTTCTATGTCTTGCCAAGTTTCCCCTGCTCCACGTCCGTAATAAACTGCTGATAGTCCTTGGGAATGCCGATATCCATGAAATAGCCATGGAAGGGAAGGCCGAAGATTCGCTTTCCTTCGGAGAGCCATTTGGGGATGCAGTCCTGCTCCAGACTTTGCTTTCCTTCGGGGATTTCCACAATCAGGCTCTTCTTCATTACATAGATGCCTCCATTGATTTCCCCTGCTAGGGATTTTGTGGAAGCCAAAGCGTCTTGCCGGACGTTTCCTTCTACCGGCTGTTTCGAGCCTTCACCAAGCTTTTCACCACGCTGCTGCCCACCATCTTCCAGCTTCTCATTCCATGCCAAAATCCGGCCTGCTGCATCTCTTCGCACTGCGCCGTAGCGGGAAATATCCGGTACCGCTCTGGTGGCCAGGCTGAAATCTCCGTCATTTTCCTGATGAAAACGGAGAAGTCCCTGATAGTCCATGGGAAAATAAGTGTCCGCATTCAGCACCAGTACCTCTTCTTCCAAAATCTTCGGCAGGGCGTTTCGGATGGCGCCCCCGGTGCCCAGTGGCTCTTCCTCATAGGAGTAGCTAATCTTTAAGCCAAAGGCGGATCCGTCCTGAAAAATACTCTTCAATCATCTCCCCCATATAGCCCAGGGCGAAAATCACCTCTGTAATGCCCTTGTCCCGGAGCATTTCCACAAGATACTGTAAAAAGGGCTTTCCGCAAATATCCGCCATGGGCTTGGGGCGGTCCGAAACCACGGAACGAAGTCTGGTGCCCATTCCTCCACATAATAAGATTGCCTGCATTTTTCCCTCCTTACAAAATGATTGCTACCGGCACATGATTCTATCGAGTTTTTTTCTAAGCTCTCTGCGCCGGTAGCTTGATTTCCACTACTTTTTCTTCTTGAATTTGTGCCGGAAACTTTCTTTTTCGGCACTGAATTTACTTTAATCGTTTCGACTACTTTACTTCTATAAGATGACTGCTATAACTTTGCTTCTATTTCTTCCAGTCCAGCACTTCTCCGTCTTTTCCAAGACCGAAGTCTTCCCGAATACCTTCAAACACCGCCTCTGTGGAAAATGCCTTTTCCACGAATTCCAGGGACTTCTGTCCCATTTCTCGAAGCTTTGGGAATGTTTTGGTAAAGCAGCGCTCCGGTTTTCGCAAATTCTCTTTCTTCTCCCTCGATAGCCACCACTTCTTCAATGCCCGGGATGCCTTCCGCCCCGCAGGGGTGGTCAGGATGGCGGCTCCTTCGTGGAGGGCTTCCACCACCTTGCCCTTCACGCCTGCTCCGTAGCGCAGGGGTACAATCACCATTCGGCTTTCCTGGTAGAGGCTGTGGAGCTTTTCGTCACTGACAAAGCCCAGCACCTCGATGCCTTCCTGCTGTCCCAGGGCCAGAACCTTCTCTGTCGGCTTACTGCCCACGATGCGGAAACGAAGGTTCGGAAGCTGTCTTCTCATCAAGGGGAAGATTTCCTTGGCAAACCAAAGTACGCCGTCCTCATTGGGCGGGTGGGCGAAAGCCTCCCACAAAGAGCATTCCTTCCCGTCCCTCCGTCATCTTCTCCACCTGCACGGAGTCGGAGAACACATAGGCGGTAATGGCCTTTACCGGAATGCTGTCGTCAATCTTATGGATTTCCTCCACCTCTAAGTTGGAGGGGTAATAGCTGATGTCCGCCTTTTGCAAGACGGAAAGCTCCATGCTCTTAAAGTAGGCGATTTCCTCCAGAAAGCTCCGGTCTTGGCTTTAGGGCATACTCCCTTTGCAGACGGAGAAAATGCAGGTCATGGCCATAGAAAATAATCTTCCAGTCCGTATTTTCCTTGATATAGTCAATGTACTTGGAGGCAATGTGGGGGCGGTTCAGATAAGCAATCTGAATCATCTGCTTATTGTCCTCCATCCACTTCCAAATGCTCCCCTGCATCTTACTGCCGTAAAGGACTTCGATGCCCATTTGCTCCAGGGCTTCCGTGTAAGGCTCTTCCTTTAGGAAATTGTCCCCTAAGAACTTCACCTGCACGCCCTTTTCCGCCAGCATTTTCAGGTACTGGTAGGTGGTTTTGGAGCCTGCGTCCTTGTCAAAAGTGGGCACATAGTGATCCACGAAGAGCACATAGCGCTTGCCCATGCCCCGTTCTCTGGCCTGGAAGGGGTTGGGGCTTCCGATATTAACACACTGCTTTTTCAGCTCTTCCTTCCATTTTTCCTTGAATTTTTCCTGGTTGACCTTCTGGTAACGCTTAAGGCCGCTGCCTTCCACATCCGTTCCGTTGGAAATGCCTTCATAATGGATAACCTTGGACTTGGGCTGGTACAGCACCTTCTTGCCCATTTTCCGTACGGAAAATGCCAGGTCGGAATCTTCGCAGTAGGCGGGGGCAAAGAGCTCGTCAAAGCCTCCCAGCTCCTTCCAAATGCTTGTCCGCACCAAGATGGCGGCACCGGAAATGTAGTCCACTTCCTTCACATAGTTGTACTCCGGATCCTCCGGGTCTTGCAATCTGCCGTAGTTCCAGCCGGAAGCATCGGACCATATAATGCCGCCTGCCTCCTGCAATCTTCCGTCCGGGTACACCAGCTTAGAGCCGACGATTCCCGCATCCGGTCGTCTTTCCATCAGCTCCACCAAGGAGGACAACCAGCCCTCCGTCACTTCCGTATCATTGTTCAGGAAGAAAATGTATTCTCCCTTGGCTAAAGCGGCGGCCTGGTTGCAGTTTTTCAAAAAGCCCATATTTTCCTTGTTCCGGGCAATCACCAGATTTTCCGAAAAGAGGCGTAAATCTCTGGTGGCATCCGTGGACACATCATCCGCAATAATTACCTCGTAAGGCGTCTCCACGGAACTTGTGAAACGGAGTATGGACTGTAAACAGCGGTAGGTATAGTGAATCTGATTATAACAGGGAATGACGATACTGACCTTGGGATTCTCTACCTTGGGAAGGCAAACCTTCCCCCCGTCAAAATAGGCCTGTCCGATTTTAAAATGTCCGGAAATCCGATTTCTTCCCTCCGCCGTAAAAATATAAAGGCAGGGTCTTAAAGGGGTGAAGGACTGTTCGTCCCATGTAATGAAGAATCAGTCTTCTCTTACTGTCCTTTGGAAAACGGCGGTTAAAGGCGGCGGAAAGCCGTCTTCTGATCTTCGAAGGCAGGCTTTGGTGCCGTTCAAAGTAATTTCGCTCCTCCTGAAGCTGAGCAATGTCCCGCTCATGGGCACGAATCACATTTTCCAGATTGCCCACGTGCACATTGGTAAGACGGTTGACCTCCCGCTCTTTCTTTACGGAAATCTCCTTTTCCTTCAGCTCTTCCTGCAAATATTGGATCTGCTCTCTCCGAAGGGCGATTTCTTCCTTCTGCTTTTGGAAATTTTCCGGGCTCATGCGACTTTGCTGGTAAGCCCAGACATTTTCCTCCTGTCCCTCTCCATGAACCTCTTCCTGAAAAATGGCCTCTTTTCGCTCGCAGGAAAGAAGCTCCGGCTTGTTGATGGAAAACAGGCGGAAGAAGCTTTCTTCGTCCTTGTATTTTAATTTGTCCTTATATTCTTCGTACCAGTAATGGAGGATGCGATACAGGAGGAAAAGCCGTTCCTCTCCCTCTTCCTTCACCCACTCGCAGTCAATGAGCACCGCCTGCTCTCCGTCCATGATGACATTTTCAAAGAGTAAATCCAAGTTGGCAGGCTTTATAAAGTTTTCCTCTCCCAAAAGAAGATGAAGGGCTTCCTGGATTTCCTTTACCGGAGCCTTTCCTTGGGAAATCAAGTCTCCCAGAATTTCTCCGATACTCTTTCCCTTTACAAAGGGGTACAAAATGCTGGAGGGGGACTGGGAACCGGCATAGGCCCGCCAAAAGCCTTCTTCCTCCAAAACCTGAATCTTCCGCCGGGCAAAGCTTTCGCTAAGGAGCTTCCGCTTCTTGGGTAAGGAATCGATATGGGCATTGGCCTCCGCCCCAATGCCTTCCTTTAAGACTTTTCGATTGCCCTCTTTATCCCGAAGAATCTCGGTTTTCAGGGCGTACTCCGGCTTTCTGCTGGAATTGTATTTGATATACTCCACTTCCTCGCTGTGCACATCCTTCATGGAGAGGATAGCCGTGGCATCTCCCCGGAAACGGTAGAGAAAGCTGGGGGCGAACTGGGGGAAAACCCCTTTCTTTCCCAGCGCCACATAGCCGTAGCTCTCCTCTCCCTCCTTGGGAAGTCTTTTTTCTGTATAAAAATGAATGGGATAGTCTAAAGAAGGCATGGGAAAATAAAGACTTGCCCTAGCCTTTGGGTAGTCCTTTTTCAGGCTCTCTTCCAGCATTTTCAAAGCATCATAGCTTTGGTAAGCCGGCTCTTCTCGTAGTAGCCGGTGGAAATGCGCTCCAGAGCATTCTCATTTTCCATCCCCAAAATCACTTCGCCCCCGGGAAGCAGCCACTTCTCCAAAAAGGTACGAAGCATCTCCTCCAGAGAGCCCTGGAAGAGCATCAAATGCCGCTTGGTCAGAAGCGGAATGATGATATAGTCAAAGCGGTCTTCCTCCAAACGGAGACTGATGCTTTTTACTCTTTTTCGTAGTAGCTTTTCAAAAAGCTCCTGGCTGTCCTTTTCTGCCAGAAGCAGGACCTTGCTGTCCTTCTCCAGCCCCCCTTCTCCGGGGAAAAACGAAATCCATTCGATTAAGTTGGATTGCAGCTTCGAAAAACTCATGCCTCATGCCTTTCCAGAGTCACTTCCGACTCCATATCATAAATTCCTACGGTGTTTTTATTGGATAAAACGGTGATACTGGTAATGTCGTATTTTCTGTCGTAAACCGTGTGCTCCCCCTCTTCGAAGCCGGTGCAGGAAATGGACAGAAGGTACTCCCCCCCTTGCAGATTCATCCTCTGGGTAAAGGTGCAGTAGTATTCGTCCCCCTTCTTTACCGCCGGAATTTCCTTTTCCTTCAAAAAGGGTATTGGTGCCGCTTAGATCCATGCCTCGCTTGTCCTTGATGGTGAAGGTGAAAATGGGGGCGGCGATATTGTCATGGAAGACAATCCGCTCTTTGATGGAAAATTCCTCGCCCTTTAGTAGCACATTGCTTGGACGCCCGTCCTTATCCAGCACGCCGAAGTCCAGAATCTCCGCCTTGCCGTTGCCGTACTGCTGGCTGGAGGGGTTTAAGGTCAAATGGTCTTTCATAAAGCCGAGAGGCTTTTGGGAAGATTGGCCGGATTTGTCGGATGCGGATTCAGCGGTATCGGCTGTATTGGTTGTTCCGGCAGTGGCGGCGATGCCCGTGCCGACATTTTTTTCGGCGGTTCCAGCGGTGCCGGCATTGCCTCCGGCTACGGATGCGCCTTTTTGACCGGTACCGTCAGATTCCGTATTTTCGGCTGTATCAGCTATTCCGATGCCATCGGCTCCGGTTTTACCGACTTTGCTATTAACTCCGCCGCTTCCGGCATCTCCCCTACGCTCTCCGTCCACATTGCCAAGGAAGTTCTGCTCTTCCATAAACTGCTCGGCATGGGGATCCTTTCCCGCCAAAATCTTCTTGTACTTGTCCACCATTTGCCCGGGAAGGCCTTCCCCAACCTTTTCCCCCTTGTGGAAAAGCACCACCCTGTCGCAGTACTTCATTACCGAGCCTAGGTCATGGGTTACCATCAAAATGGTGGTGCCCTTCCGCTTTAATTCATCCATGCGGTGATAGCATTTGGCCTGAAAGAACACATCTCCCACGGACAGGGCCTCGTCCACAATCAAAACCTCCGGGTCAATAGAGATATACAGGGCAAAGGCCAGACGGACAAACATACCGCTGGAATAGGACTTTACGGGCTGGTACACGAAGTCTCCGATATCCGCAAACTCCAAAATGGCAGAGAGCTTCTCATCCATCTCTGCCTTGCTAAAGCCCATCATGGTGCCGTTCATATAGATATTTTCAATACCGGTATAGTCCTGGTTAAAGCCCGCACCCAGCTCCAAAAGAGCGCAGATGCTTCCCCGGCTTTCCACCTTTCCCGTGGTGGCACTGAGCACCCCGGTAATAATCTTCAACATGGTGGACTTACCGGAGCCGTTGGTGCCGATAATCCCCACTGCCTCTCCTCTTCCTACGGAAAAGGAAATGTCTCGCAGGGCATAGAAATCCTTATGGTAAGATTTTTTCCGAAGGCTAATGCTTTCCAGTAGCCGGTCTATGGGCTTATCGTATAAACGATAGACCTTGCTTACCCTGATCCACTGAAATGATTTTTTCTGCTTCTTCCATAGTCCCCCTTAAAATCTATTGCTTGATGTTTCTGATTTTACTTTGTTCTGATTTTTGCTCTAATGTTTCTAATTTTTACTTTGTTCTGATTTTTTTGTTCTGATTATTCAGCTTATTCTAACTCTGTTGTTTCACTCTTTTTTCGGCCTGGTCTGTCCCTCGCCGTTCTTTCCGCTTCGCTCTTTCTTAGCGCATGGGAAAATCCTCCTGCTCATCCCTAAAAAGGCAGTACTCTAAACGAAAAAGTATAACATAAAAATCAGAATCTTTTTCTCTATAAACCACATTTACATCACTGTTAAATCTATCAAGGAATCATTAGCAATTCTCTCATACAAATTTATGAACATCTTACTTCAAATAGAAAAGACGACAGACTTATTTTAATCTACCGTCTTGTGAAAAATTTATTTTAGTTCATTTTCGATTTCTTCTATGCTTGGTAATGCTCCTTTTAATTTTTGTCTGATAGCTATAAAGTCAAAATTATAGGATCTCTTGTCATTTCGTTGGCTAAATCGCTTTTGTAAAGCAGGCAAATTAGTTGTAAAATTTGTTATTGCTTTTCCTTGTCTATTAAACAGGTCTGTATCCAAGAAATTTAAGAGTACAGCTCTACTCCAGCTATTTTCTAATGTTTTTCGATATAAAGAAAAATGCTTTATTCAAATCTCCTTCACATCTATCCATAATATATCTTTGATGCCCCCTAAGGGATGCTAAAAAAATCTTATCAAAATTTCCACTGCTTTGTGATATTTCGTAAATCGTCCACAAGCTGTGGACGATTTAATGGGGAATACATTTCATAAAAATTTTTTTCATATATTTTAAATTAGTAACAGAAAGCCCTTTAACATTTGGAATTTCCTTTTGTAAGTGCATTTCTTCTCAGTGCCAACTCCGGTGAAAGCTCTTCCAGATACTTACGTATTTGGTAAAAATCAATCATTTAACGCCTCTGCATTTTCATCTGCTCTTTAAACTTAATTAAATTCATGATTTCAGCTTGGTCATTTTCATCCAGCTTCTCAAAGCTTCTTGCAAATACCGTTGCCGGTTTACTCATCTTATTATTACTTAAAATTGCATCTGCCGTTACACCAAATAACTCGCTCAGCTTCGAAACATCTTCCGCTGTAACTTTCCTTTTTCCATTTTTCATCTGGGTATATGATGCACGGTTAATTCCCAAAAAATTAGCAACGTTCTCCTGCGAAAGATGAAGCCGGTTTCTATAATTCTTAATTCGATCATGAATAGCCGTCATAGTTCTTCCTCCCTGCATATATTTCTGCTATTATGGCTTGTTTTGTTAGCTTTTACAACATTTAATATTGGTTTTTCTAACTTTTGAGAAAATAGAATCTTCCCTAAAGGAAGATTTGTCCTTGAACTGTCAGCTATTGCTTGACAGTTCCCTTCTCTTTTATTACTCCTTGTTTCAAGCTTATACTATACTAAGTCTATTGCTGATTATGCCATGCTTAGTGGTAGTCAACTTTTAGTTGACTACCACTGTCTAACTTCTTACCCGCGCATAATCAAAGATTGAGGCATTTCTATACCTGCGCATAATCAAAGAATAGGACATCTCTAACCCTGCGCATAATCAAAAAGATAGCAAAAAGGGCTGTAATATCCCTTCTGCTATCTTTTTTCTTATCCTTAGTAGGTTCCCCCGAAGAACTTAATTTTCTTCATTAGGCTTCTCTAGTAATAAGCGATAATATTTTTACCCCTTCTTTTTGAGTTGTAGATATGTATCTATGTCTTCTTCCAATTCATCTTGAATCAAATCCAAATAGGAATACCCTAGCTTATCATAGATATCAAGGAGTTCTGATTTCCCAATTCCAAGTATTTCTGCTGCTCTTCCATGAGAAATACTTTGATTTAAAATATAGGGATATAGCAAAAGTGCATTTCTTCGTAGTTCCGACTCCGGTGAAAGCTCTTCCAGATACTTACGCATTTCTACCGGCACTTGTATTGTGATTGATTCCATTTTCACCATAATTGTCTTCTCACTTCCGGTAAGCTATATTCATCAGTGCTCCTTCTTTTCCAATGCCAACCCAATCAATTGATCCGCCTGATCTGCCATAAACAGCGGGATATTCAGCACATCATCGTCCAGTTTCAGATTGTCCAATGAGAAACGGATGCGGAGCTTGACCTTATCAGGGAACAGTTCCTTGAACTTCTTCATACTCTTGCTGCTTGTGTTGGTTTCGGATTTGACCTCCACGGGGAAGATGTCATTCTCCCGCTGAATGAGGAAGTCCACTTCGTAAGGCGGGTTGTTCTGGCTCCAATAACGGGGCATGACTTCAAACTGAGTAATTAAAGTCTGCAGCACAAAGTTTTCGGTTAATGCGCCTTTGAATTCAGTAAAAAGGCGATTACCTTCGCCAAAGGCAGTGGGAGCCAACTGTGCCAGACGGCGGAGCAGTCCCACATCCACCAGATAAATCTTGAAGGCAGACAAGTCATCGTAAGCTGCAATTGGCAGGCCGGGAGCTGAGCTGCGATAAATTTTATGCACCAAACGAGCATCTACCAGCCATTGCAAGGCATCCTCGTACTCACGGGCTCGGGCTCCTTCCTTGACCACTTTATAGAGGAACTTCTTGTTCTCTTTTGCCAGTTGAGAAGGAATAGATTTCCAAATCATTGAGATTTTCGGGAACTCGCTGAGATTAGGATGTTTTGCAAAATCTCGCTCATAGGCTCCGATGATTCCGGACAATGCTTCCTGCATGGCAGAAACATCCCGTGCCTCCGTCCACATCAATACCGACTCCGGCATACCACCGGTGACATAGTACATTTTCAACTTCTCATACAGCGGATTAAAGAAGGCATCAGGGATGGGTTCAAGACTGTCCACCTGTTCCAGATATTGTGCTAGATTTTCATCACCGTTGGCAAGTAGGAATTCATTAAAGGTCATCGGGTCAATCTGCATAAAGTTGACCTTACCCACCGGAAAAGAGGAAGGTTTCGCTAGAGCAATACCCAAGAGAGAACCGGCGCAGGCAACGTGATACTGCGGTGCGTTCTCGCAAAAATACTTCATGGTGTTGATGACCTTCGGGCAATCCTGTACCTCATCAAAAATGATAAGGGTTTTTTCAGGCACAATTTTTTGACCGCTTGCCAGCATAAGGTTTTGTAGAATCCGATCCACATCCTTAGTCGTTTCAAAAAATTGCTTATATTCTTCATTTTCGTCAAAGTTAAAGTAAGCCGTATTTTCATAATAGCGCCTACCAAACTCTTTCAGAATCCAAGTCTTACCCACCTGACGTACGCCCTTCAAGATTAATGGCTTGCGATAGGGGAATTCTTCCAAGACAGCAATTTTTAGGATAAATCGTTCCATAAAAACAATCCTCACATTTTTTTATTGGGATTTTTGTGCTTTTATAATCACATTTTTTTATTGTATTTTTTTAATCCGTGAAAATTACAAGTAAAAATACAAAAATTATTTGATTCACCTAAACCGCTTGTCAGAAAAATACCTATATCTGCGCATAATCAAAGATTCCCACATCTCTATACATGCGCATAATCAAAGTTTATAGGTTTTTCCATACTTGCGCATAATCAAAGACTCGCCTATAATATGCCCGGAGTTCAAGCTTTATACTATATTTAAGCCATTGCTCAGAAGGAAGGATAGCATTATGGTTCTCAAAAGAAAAATCTATGATAAATTGCTGGAATGGAAAGAAAACAGCCAAGGAAAGAAGGCTATCATGGTGGAAGGAGCCAGACGTATCGGTAAGTCTACCATTGTAGAAGAATTTGCCAAAAAGGAATACGAATCCTATATCATCATAGACTTTGCTAAAAAGGATAAAAAAACGTGGAGGAGTTCTTTAATCTTTATTTGAATCGCCTTGATGATTTGTTTATGATGCTGGGAACCTACTTCAGCGTAAAGCTGATTCCTAGAAAATCGGCCATTATTTTTGATGAGGTACAGAGCTTTCCCCAAGCCAGAGCAGCCATTAAATATCTTGTAGCCGATGGCAGATATGACTATATAGAAACCGGTTCCTTAATCTCCATAAAGGAAAATATTCAGGATATTGTGATTCCCTCGGAAGAGCGAAGCATCAATATGTATCCTCTGGATTTCGAAGAATTTGCTTGGGCTCTCGGCGAAGAACAGCTTATAGACTATATCAAAAACTGTTTTGAAAAAAGAGAAACTTTAGAAAGAGGCATGCACAACAAAGCTATGCATCTATTCAAGCAATACATCTTAGTGGGCGGAATGCCTAAGCCGGTTTCTTTATTTGTGGAAAGCGGGAAAGATTTTACCGGCGTAGATGCAGAAAAACGAGATATTTTGAAGCTATATCGAAATGATATTATGAAGATCAAAGCCCAATATAGGAGTAAGGTTCTTGCTATTTATGACCAGATACCGGGGCTTTTGTCCCAACATGAAAAACGTGTAGTGTTCAAAAATATACAGGAGGGAAGCTATGCAGAGCAATATAGCGAAACCTTCTTTTGGCTTTCAGATTCCATGATATCCAATGAATGTTTCCTCTGTAGCGATCCCAATGTTGGCTTGTCCATGTACGAAGACCGTAGCTATGTAAAATGCTATATGGGAGATACCGGCCTTTTGCTAAGCCATGCTTTTGATGAAAATGAGCTCTTGGAAAGTGAAATCTATCGGCAGATTTTAAACGATAAACTGTCTTTAAATGAAGGTATGCTTTACGAAAATGTTATTGCGCAGATGCTTGTTGCCAATGGCCATAAGCTGTATTTCTATACCCATTATTCTGAAGAAAAACATCGAAATGATATAGAAATAGACTTTATCATCTCCAATAACAGTAAGCTAAAATACAAGATGTTTCCCATTGAAGTGAAATCCGGAAAAACGATATACCACTAATTCCTTAACACGCTTTTAAAGAAAAAAATACAAAGCTCGGATTGAGAGGCATATATTATCCATCCAAGGAATTTACTGATTAAAGAGGATATTCTCTGCATTCCCCTTATATGACAATATGTCTATAAAAAAGAGCGACTGTAATGATTTTTTACAGCCGCTCTTTTTTTCTTATCTTTTAAACCACCGCCGCAGTTAGTTTTCCGTCCTGCAAACGGATTTCTATATTGTCACCTTCTTTTACCCTGTCTTCCAGGATTTCCTTAGCCACCAAAGTTTCCACATGCTTTTTGCATATAACGCTTCAGCGGTCTTGCACCGAAGCCGGGCTCATAGGCATTTTCCAAGATGAAGTCCAAGGCTTCCTTCTGAAGATGGATGTGCAAACGACGCTCCTGCAAACGCTTGTTGATGTCCTTCAGAATCAAATCGGCGATTCTTTCCATATCCTTCTGTACCAAAGGCTTGAAGAGAATGATTTCATCCAAACGGTTCAGGAACTCCGGACGGAAATGGTCGTGAAGTGCTTCCATAACTTCCTTCCGTACGTTCTCCGGAATGTCTCCATTTTCGGAGATACCGTCCAGAAGCGTCTGGGCACCGATATTGGAGGTCAGGATAATGATGGTGTTCTTAAAGTCCACCGTCCGTCCCTGAGAATCGGTGATTCGTCCGTCATCCAGCACCTGTAAGAGGATGTTGAACACATCCGGATGGGCCTTCTCGATTTCGTCAAAGAGCACTACCGCATAGGGCTTTCTCCGAACTGCCTCTGTCAGCTGTCCGCCCTCTTCGTAACCCACATAGCCGGGAGCCGCACCAATCAAACGAGACACGGAGTATTTTTCCATGTACTCGGACATATCGATACGCACCATGGCATTTTCATCATCAAAGAGGTTCTGGGCAAGGGACTTGGCAAGCTCCGTCTTACCTACACCGGTAGGTCCTAAGAAGAGGAAGGAACCGATGGGCTTTGTGGGATCCTTGATTCCCGCCTTGGAACGAAGAATAGCCTCTGTAACCTTGGTTACCGCCTCTTCCTGTCCAATCAGTCTCTTATGGATTTCATCGTCCAGATGGAGCACCTTGGAACGCTCGGACTCGTTTAACTTGGTTACCGGAATACCGGTCCAACGGCTGATGATTTTGGCGATTTCTTCCTCTGTCACCTTGTCGTGTACCAAGCCTTGAGCTTCCTTACTTTGTGCAAGTTCCTCCGCCTCCTGCAATTCCCGTTCTACCTGGGGCAAGTCCTGATATTGCAGCTTTGCCACCTTTTCGTAGTCGTAATTTTGCTTGGCGATATTCATTTCGGACTGAATCTTATCCTTCTTCTCTCTTAAGGTCTGAAGGTTAGATACGGCGTTACGCTCATTTTCCCACTGGGCTTTCTGCACATTAAACTCATCCCTCAGGTTAGAAAGCTCCTTCTGCAGGGTGGCCAGTCTTTCTTTGGAAAGCTGATCCTCTTCCTTCTTTAAAGCCAATTCCTCAATCTGGAGCTGCAAAATTCTTCTTTGCATCTCGTCCATTTCCTCCGGCATGGAATCCATCTCGGTCTTAATCATGGCGCAGGCCTCGTCCACAAGGTCAATAGCCTTATCCGGCAGGAACCTGTCGGAAATGTAACGGTCGGAAAGGGTAGCTGCCGCAACCAGTGCGGAGTCGGTAATTTTTACGCCGTGGTAAACCTCATAACGCTCCTTGATACCTCTTAGGATGGAAATGGTGTCTTCCACATCCGGCTCGTCAACCATAACAGGCTGAAAACGTCTTTCCAAAGCAGGGTCTTTTTCAATATATTTTCTATATTCATCCAGAGTGGTGGCTCCGATACAATGCAGCTCTCCTCTGGCCAGCATGGGTTTTAAGAGATTTCCGGCATCCATGGAACCTTCGGTTTTTCCGGCTCCTACAATGTTGTGGATCTCATCGATGAAGAGCAGGATTTCTCCCTCGGACTTCTTCACCTCGTCCAAAACTGCCTTTAATCTTTCTTCAAACTCTCCTCTATATTTAGCACCGGCAATCAATGCACCCATATCCAGGGCGAAAATCTTCTTCTTTTTCAAGGAATCCGGCACATCTTCCTTGGCAATTCTTTGGGCCAAGCCCTCTACCGCAGCGGTTTTACCAACCCCGGGTTCTCCGATTAAGCAGGGGTTATTCTTCTGCTTTTCTGGAAAGAATACGGATGATATTACGAATTTCCTCATCTCTTCCGATAATGGGGTCAAACTTCTGCTGTCTGGCTCTTTCCACCATTTCATAACCATATTTGTTCAAAGAATCATAGGTGCCTTCCGGATTGTCGGTAACTACCTTTTGATTGCCTCGAACGGAGGACAGAGCCTGTAAGAAGCCATCCTTTGTAATATGGAACTGCTTGAAGAGCTCCTGAATCTTCTTGTCTCCGTCCTTTAAGAGGGCCAGGAAAAGATGCTCCACGGAAACATATTCATCTCCCATGGCTTTCGCATGGTCTTCCGCATTCATCATGACCTTATTGGCATCCTGGGAAAAATACTGCTGTCCCCCGGAAACCTTAGGCAGGCTGTTTATCTTCTCTTCCAGCGCTCTCTTAAAGTCTTCTACCGGAACTTCCATCTTTTCCAGAAGCTTTTCAATCAGGCTGTCTTCAATGTCTAACAAACTATATAATATATGAAGCTGTTCAATGGCTTGATTGCCGTGGTCCATAGCAATCTTTTGGCTGTTGTTGATACTTTCAACGGATTTTTGGGTAAAACGATTAATGTTCATAGGAGTACCTCCTTTATTTTCCTTAAGATAGCTCCATTATACTCTTATTGTTAGCACTGTCAAGTGATGAGTGCTAATTCTTTTGTGATTTTTTTGTGAAGTGAAAAAGTGAGTGCATTTTATAGCTTTTTTCTTTATTTTCTTATTTTTCTCGCTCTCTACAAACATCAACAAAGCACAGACCTAAATTTGAATAGCGTTCCAGAGAATGATGCTCTTTCTTAATAAACTCCCAAGACTCCCTATAACCCTCCATTATTGAAAAATCTGAGTCTGAAATAAAGTGTAAAAATCCAACTACATCATTCTTATATTTTTTGCAAATGCGTAAGCATCACATTCCTTTTTCCTCATCAGTGCTATCAATTTTATCATATAAAAACATGGTCTAAATTTCTTGACATATAGTAAACTCGATAAGGAATAGTCCCCCAAAGCTTATTTAACCTACTAAGCTTCTCCAATACCTCTTGCTTATGCTGATTTCTCCGAACAAATTCTTCAGAATTTTGAGTTCTTATCTCTTCTAATGTATAAACTACTTTCTCTAGGGAATCATCTTGTATAACAGAAGTCTCAGGTATATAGGCACCGTCCATATCTACGATATGAATCACTTGCTGAAAATCCTTCCGGGTAAAATGATTATTACTTGCATAGCTTCTTACTTTATCTCCTAAATATGCCACTATATCTTCAGGTCTAACAGAATAGTCTGCGGTAATATCACCATGCATAATCTCTATATGCACTGTATTCTTATCAAACAATTGACGTAAAGCAATCCCCAACGCTGTATCATCTGACGGACCTTCTACAATAACCAGTACTATTTTTCTACGAGCCACTCATCTCACCTGCCTCTCGAAAAGCTAGTGCTATTTCAGCATTATCCGTTGCGTCATACACCTCCTCACTTTGTTCTCCCAGTATAATATCTCTATAATAAAAATCTCGTAAATTATTACTATCTTTCAGATTGTTCATACGAAGATATCTGTTGCAGGGGTTAATTGTTGTAAAGGCAATAAAGCCCCTATCTAAAGTCTCTAAGGGTCTCAAATTGTGTGATGTAAAAATCAACTGTCCTTTTCCCTTTTCTGAAATTACCCGAAGTAATTCCCCTAAGAGATATTCAAATACTCCGGAATCCAACTCATCGATAGCAACTGTAATAGAAGTATGGTTATATACCACAATGAGTAACTGCAAAATAGAAATAATCTTTTTAATACCTTCCGATTCACATTTTAAAGGAATAGCCTTTTTGTTTTTTAAGGACATCAACTGAATTTTAATCACTTTCTCTCCACTTGAGGAAATACTTTCGCCCAAAGATTCCATTTGGATTGTTAAGTGGGGGACAATTTTAGAAAGGACAATATTCATGCTCCTGAGAACATGTTCAACCATGCTTACTGCATCTTCGGGAATTGGATTCGCATCCTCTAAAGGAATTAAAATATTTCCTACCGCACCTTTTGCTCTATTCTCATATTTAAAAGAAATGGGAAGCATATTCATGCTGATAATGCCTGTATTTTCTGTATTAATAACAAATAACTCAAAATTCCCATATCTTACCAAGCTTTCCACAAGCAGCATATGGCGCTGAAATTCCGAGTCCTTATAACTTTCCGTATTATTTCGAATGGCAGTAAGCAATTCTCTGGAAAAAAATAAAAAGACTTGGATATTCCCATAGCCATTTTTCTTATGAATAATTAAATCCAATCCTTTCTCTTTATCATTACCCACTAAACAACTATATTTTTCCTAGCGGCACAAAAAGCTTTTAAGAGTCTTACTGTCACTAGAAGTATTGGTATCTATCAAAGGACTTTTTCTGATTTTTATTTTTCTCTCGTCGTCTTCATAAGAATAACTAAGTATTTCTTCCGTAATAACAGGTTTATAAGAAGTCTCTTCTTCAACAGTATCCTCTAAATTTTTCTCCGTTTCTACTCGTTCAGATTTTTAATTTGAATTCATAAAATGCTCGATATCTTATTTTTGCTTGTACAAGCGAAAATTCATAACTAAATGAAGCACTATCTGATTCAACATGAATATAATCAGCAAATTTTATGGGAATTGCCTGTCCGGTTAATGCATAGCGAAGTAAATCAAGAGCATCTATTAATGCGGTTTTTCCCGAACTATTTTTGCCCATACAATCCCAAAAATACTTGTCTTGTATGGTTTTCTGCTATTTGCAAATGTTAAATGCCCTTTTTTTACATTCTTAAAATTTTTCTATAGTTAGAGCTTCTAAACGAACAACAGTATTGTCCATAGTTCTTACCTCCTCATAGTGCATTCTTTTTGTAAGTATATCATTCCCTCCGGTATATTCAATCTAAGTTTAAAAAAATACATATTTTTATTCCATTTTTTTCATTTCATTTAGCATATTATCGAAATGAACCGGTAGTTTATCGAAATGAATCCGATAGCTTGATGGTTGAATAATTCATCATTTTTTTAAGAAATACTTACTAAATATTTTTTTGGAGCTATATACTAGAGAGTAACTATTGTAGACGTGGCGACTTATGCACATTTACAAAAAAACAGAATAAAGGAGGAAGGATATGTTTAGAAAGAACTGCGCCTTGGCCCTATCCATGCTACTGATGCTTTCGTCACTTTTTCCGGCAAGCGTCTATGCAAACACCGTTGACGAAGGAGGTCGTTCGGTGCTTACGGTCAGTGAGGAAGAGGAAAAGTTGGTGGAAGACCACCAAGATGCTCAGGAAAAGGATGTTTCTGAGGTCGAGACAACAGTGGAGAAAGTAGCTTTCCATGAAGAAAGAATTCTGGATGGAATCAGGATTAGCGTATCCGCTGATGCCGGCGTATTCCCAAAGGGTTCCGTTTTGAAGGCAAAAAAAGCTGGTAAAAAGGCTGACAAAAAGAAAGTAGAAGCTTCCATCGAAGAAAAGCTTAAGGAAGAGGATGCCACACTGGCAGAAAGCTTCATTTTCGATATCAGTATCCGTGATAAGGATGGAGAAGAGATCCAGCCCGATACCTCTCAGGGTGAGGTAAAGGTTAGTTTCGAACAGTTGGACTTAAGTGCTTTACAGGAAGGAAAAAGAACTGGCTGTTTTCCACTTAGATGAGGTAGAAGCTGAGGCGGAAAAGCTGGCTGATATCGAAATCAAGCATGATGAAGAAACGGTAGAAGTTACAGCAGAACACTTCTCTGTCTTTGTAGTGAGCTTTATTAACAAAGCAGACAAGGGTGTGAAATCCGTGGGAATGATTGCCGATAACTCTCTTATGCTAAAGGATTTATTTGGAGAAGACAATCCATTTAACGGGGATTTTTCCGAAGTGCAGGCTGTAAGCTCCGACCATGAAGACATTGTTTCCGTCAGCAAAAATGACGATGGAGAGGTTCTTCTCAAAGCACTAAAGGAAGGGGAGGCTATGATTAACGTTACCTCCAAATATGGTGACGTGAAGAACTTTAGAATCATCGTACAGAAACCCTATGACCAAGGAAGAATTGGACAAAATATGACCTATATTGTATCCGGGGAAGAGGGAAAGATGACCTTAACCATCAAGGGATATGGTTGGGCCGATTATAGGGAAAGAGCCCCTTGGTTCCCTTATAAAGATCAGATTCAAAAAGTTGTGATTGAGGAAAACATAGAAGTCCTTAATATAGAAAACATCTTTGCAGAAATGAAAAATCTCGAAGAAGTAAGTTTACCAAATACTTTAGTAGATATTCCCTTTCAAGCATTTTATCATTCCGATAAGCTAAAAAAGATGTCACCATTCCTGCCTCTGTACAAGAAATTGGAAGTCAAGCTTTTTTTAAAGGAATCAGGTTCGGGAGTCAAAAATACTATTCAAAACCTTTCTTCTTATTTTTTGAAGGATGGCGATGATTATAAGAGTCAATTTACCAATGTGGTGCAAGCACAAACATTAAACGAGGAAAACAGTAAGGTAAGCATCGCCAGTTTATCTTTATATTCCTTCCGGGAATTAATAATTTTTAGAAATAAAATATTCTAATGTGTTTGGATTTATTCCACATTTTTTTACCTCTATAAGACAAAGGATTTAACCAAAGTTCCCAGTATAGACGACTTTAAAGATTCTCATGGAAATTTCCAAAATGAATTAGTTGGCGGGAACTGGCGTGGACATAGTGTAAATAACGTATACAGTCGATTTAAATATTGTACTATTAACGAAAATGACTGGGAAGATGGTGCAACCTATAATTGTCATATCTTAGCCACACGTGAAAATGTAAATCAAGCTGTAGTTAGTGATATATTTACAGCAAAAATCAAGGTAGGAGATCCAAAAAATATTCTACCGGAGCAAGAGGGAAAACTGACATGGAAGATTAGCTTTGAAGGAAATGACCCTGTTTCTCACAGACCTGTTTATAAGCTACGCATTAACGGTAGTGGAGAAATTTCTGATTCAACACTTCCAAACGGACTAAGACCATGGAATAAAGTATTTTATGCATTGCGTAATAATCCGGAAGTAAAGCTAGAGCTTTCCGATGGAATTACTCGCCTTGGTAAAGAAGCCTTTAGAGGAATTAATATACTCTCCGGAGATTTAGTGCTCCCTGACTCTATTAGAGAAATTGCAGATTCAGCGTTTTATTACGTACCATTTGAGGGCAAAATCAAATTCCCTGCACAGTTAAAAACTATTGGAAATAGTGCTTTTGAGAATGCAATATACACTTCGGATTTAAAGCTTCCGGAAGGATTACAAAGTATTGGAGAGAATGCATTCCGCGGCAACAATATCGGAAACATCACTATTCCAACAACAGTAAGAAAAATTGGTCTTTATGCCTTTTATAAAGATGAAATGGGACTTGATGGAAAGAATATAATCACCAATAATTCCAATATAAAGCTCAGTGATCGTTATGCGAATCGTCTATTCACGACATTCAAATGGGATGATTCCGCAGAAGCCGGTATTATTCCTCCAAGAAGAAGTGGCGGCGGTGGCGGTAGTAGCTCCGGTGGTTCCGGCGGTGGTTCCTCTATGAAGGTATCTACAGGAAATAATAACGGGAAGCTCTGCTCCCGTAAATTGGCAGAAGGATGACAAAGGCTGGTGGGTACGGAATAATGACGGTTCCTATCCAAAGAACGAGTGGAAGCAAATCAATAACAACTGGTACTTCTTTAACGGAGAAGGCTATATGGCAACCGGTTGGGTCGCTATAAATGATGCTTGGTACTACATGGATACAGCGGAAGGTAGTAACAACGGAATCATGAGTACAGGATGGAAGCTCTTAAATGATACCTGGTATTTCTTGAGCCAAGAAGCAGGAGCAAACAACGGAAAGATGCTGGCAGGCTGGCAGCTGATTAACGGCAAGTGGTACTACTTCAGTACAGAAGCCGGTGCAAACTATGGAAAGATGCTGGCCAATACTGTGGTAGATGGTTATACCTTAGGTGCTGACGGTGCTTGGAATATGCAACCTAAGAAAACCGCTTAAATTTTTGAGCTTGAATTTTTATTAAAATTTCACTTGCTTTTTTTAAAAACTCCCGCTATACTTACCCCCGTTATATATTTCATAAGGGAGTAACAAGAGCCTAGCTCGTGGATATCAACATTGCATGCAGGAAACTGCTGGTATCTACTGAAAATGTGAGACTTATGCAACCCGGTTTTCCGAGGAGCATGAGTCTCTTTTTATTTTTAAGAAGCTTCTTAAAAAAGGCAAAGGCTCGGGACTGTTTAGGAGATATCTTTTAGAAGCATTTCTCAAAACGATCCCTTAGCCAAGAGTTCATTGACTTCTGAGGAAATAGGGAGAAAGGGTAAAAGGAAAATGAAGGAGCAAAACATGGAACAACAAAGCACAAGAAAAGTATGGCAGGACAAGGCTTATCAAATGGAGATTGCCGAGCTACTGAGAGCCGTAGAGAGTCCGGTGGAAACAGGTCTTTCCTCTGCCGAAGTAGCCAAAAGACAGGTGGAGTACGGCAGTAATGCTCTGGAAGTGGAGAAGCATTCTTCTCTATTAGAAAAAAATTTATAGAGCAATTTAAAAGATTTTATGATTATCATTCTTTTTGGCCGCTGCAGTATCCTCTTTTGCCAGCCACGAGTGGCATGATGCAGTGATTATCCTTTTGGTGGTAGTCTTAAACGCCATCATGGGTGTTATCCAGGAGGCAAAGGCGGAGGAAGCTATTGATGCCCTAAAAGAAATGGCTTCTCCGGATGCCAGAGTTCGCAGAAACGGCAATGTGGAAACCATCAAAGTCCCATGAACTGGTACCCGGAGATATCGTGCTTTTTGGAGGCAGGAGATATTGTTCCTGCAGATATGCGTTTGCTGGAAGCCAACTCACTGAAGGTGGAGGAGGCGGCTCTTACCGGGAGAATCCGTTCCCGTGGATAAGGACATTGCCCCCATTACTTTTGGAGGATGCGGAATCGGCGACCGGAAAAACATGGTCTATTCCGGTACCAATGTAACCTATGGTCGTGCTGTGGCAGTGGTGACTGCCATCGGTATGGACACGGAGGTGGGACATATCGCCAATATGCTGGCTCATGCGGAAAAAGACCAAGACCCTTTTGCAAAAGGGATGCGGACCGTTTGGGAAAAGAGCTTAACCATTATGATTTTTGGCCATTGCCGCAGTAACCTTTGTGGTGGGACTGCTTTCGGGGAAGAGCCATTACCGATATGCTCCTGGTATCCATTTCCCTGGCGGTAGCTGCTATTCCTGAAGGCTTACCTGCCATTTCCACCATCATCCTCTCTGGGAACCCGTTCCATGGCGGAGAGAAAGGCGCTGGTGCGTACCCTTCCGGCGGTGGAGACTCTGGGAGGCACTCAGGTAATCTGCTCCGATAAAAACCGGAACCCTGACGCTGAACCAGATGACCATTGAGAAGGTGTATTTTGACGGAAAATTGCAGGATCGAAGCGTGGAAATCCCTCGCGGAGAATCCTCTCTTCGCAGTCTTGTTTTGGCAAATGACACCAAGCTGGATGCAGAGGGAAAGCTGATTGGCGACCCTACAGAAACCGCCATGGTACAGTTTGCTTTAGATCAGCATTTTCCTCTTCAGGAAAATGCGAGCAAGTACCCCCGTGTGCAGGAGCTGCCCTTTGATTCAAGCAGAAAGCTGATGAGTACCTACCATCCCATGAGCGGGGAATTCCTCCTATGTACCAAGGGTGCGCCGGACCAGCTTTTACAGCGTTGCAGTCATATCGTGGAAAATGGAGAAGTGCGCCCCTTAACGGAGGAGGACAGAAAGGCCATTCTCTCCGAAAATACCAAAATGGCAAGGGAGGCCCTTCGTGTCTTGGCAGCTGCTTATCAGATTTGTCATTCCGTGCCGGACTCTCCCCGTTCCGAGGAGGTGGAGCAAAACCTGATTTTTGCCGGTCTTGTGGGCATGATTGACCCGGAGCGTAAGGAAGCGGCAGCAGCGATTGCCGTAGCCAAGGGCGCCGGCGTTCGTACCGTAATGATTACCGGCGACCATGCGGAAACCGCCCAGGCCATTGCCGAGCGTTTAGGCATTCTTCCTATGGGAGAGGATAATCGTGGGCATGTTTTAACCGGTGCTGAGCTGGAGCTTTTGTCCGATGAGGAGCTGGAGAAGAAGGTTCCCGAGATTTCTGTCTACGCCAGAGTTTCTCCGGAGCATAAGGTTCGAATCGTCAAGGCTTGGCAGAAGAACGGAAAGATTGTTTCCATGACCGGAGACGGGGTAATGATGCTCCTGCCCTGAAAGCAGGCGGATATCGGCGTGGGTATGGGAATCACCGGAACGGAAGTTTCAAGGGTGCTTCCGACATGGTGCTGGCGGATGATAACTTTGAAACCATTGTGGTAGCCATTGAAGAAGGAAGAAAGGTTTTCTCCAATATTCAAAAGGCGGTACAGTACCTGCTTTCCGCAAACTTTGGAGAGGTGATTACCCTCTTGGTGGCAACCCTTTTAGGCTGGACGATTTTACAGCCGGTACACATCCTTTGGATTAACTTGGTAACAGACGTTTTCCCGGCTATTGCTTTAGGAATGGAAAAGGCTGAGCCGGATGTAATGCAGAGAAAGCCCAGAGAAAAGAGCTCCAGCTTCCTATCCAACGGTGTACTGGAAAGCATCCTGTACCAAGGGTGTTTTGGAGAGGTGGACTGACTCTGTTCATCTATTGGATGGCAGGACAGTATTTCCACAAGGAAAACCTTTCTGAGACCATGGCCTTTGCCACCTTGGGACTGTTACAGCTCTTCCATGCCTTTTAACGTAAAGTCCGTTTTCCGTTCACTGTTCAATGGAAATCCTTTGGACAATATTTACTTAAACGGTGCAGCACTGCTTTCCGCTTTCCTGCTTTTAGGCGTAATCGTTACTCCGGGAATCAATCAGTTCTTTGATGTAACCCCTCCAAGCCTTATGCAGTGGGCTATCGTTTTCGGAATTTCCGTATTATTGTGTTCGGAGATTATAGGCAATTTTCAGGATGATGCGAAGCAGATAATTTACATGAAAAAGAGGCATAGCCCTTTTTTATGCGAGGAGATGTCTGCATCCATCGTCCATGATATAAACCCCTTTTGTAAGGGCTTCTGCATGAGAGCTATCTCCCGTGAAAAAGAGCTGTCCTTTCCAAAAACTACTACTGGGAAATTTTTCTCTGAAAACCTTTTTAATGTCCCATATTGGAACCGCTGGCTACCAGGTTGGAGCCGGAAGCTACAGGCTTTTGGAAGGTTGGAGCTGCTGGCCTTAGCGCCATTTTTCTTGCCGCTTGCGCCTCCTGTCCCTCCCTGATCCGGAACCGCTTCCGCCGCCAGAGAAGCTGATGATGGTCTTTACGGAGCAGTGCTGGCAACTTCCCTCTGTGCTCTGCTTCTGCTCTACGGAAGGATATCCCTTCCTGCCTCATACAGGGAGTGCCATCAGCATTTACCCAATGTCCCTCAGCATCTACCTTATAGCCGTCCTTCTCGGAGGAAACCAAAAGCCTCCGAACTTAGGGACCTTCTTCCTCCTGCAAATAGTAGGAATATCCGCCTACCCACTGCCAGCCCTGAAGAAGCTTTCCGAAGCTGCCGTCGTGTAAAGGTACTCATGAAAGAACCATTTTTCCTGCATCATTCTTCTGCCATCCGGAGAATAAAGTTCCGTCCTCCTTTAAGAAGAACCAGCTTCCGTCAGTGTAAACCCAACCCTGGTACTTGCTTCCGTCAGGCTTTACGAAGGACCACTGTCCGGCTTCAGCTTCCAGCTTCCCTCAGTGTTCTAGTGGAGCTGCCACGGCAGGGAATGGCAGATACCAGTAAAGCTGCTCCCTAATCCCAATGCCAAAAGGCTTGCTTTTTCTTCCCATTCTTTTCATCTTTCTCCTTTACTCTGTACTTACTTTTCTCTGTACGCTTCCTTAGAAATTCACTTGTTTGTACTATTTCTTAAAAAGTTCTTTTTCCGAGAGAAATCTTAACACAGGCTCTCGGACATTCTCAACAGCTCTTGAAAAATGTTATTAAATTTGTCAGAAATACTTTATGATTTAACTTTTCTATTTTGATAATTTTTGAAAAATTTTTTTCTGTGATATGGTTTTCCGGCAATTTCCTCCTCTGTTCGAAGAAAAATATTTGTCAATAATCTGATTCTCTCCATCCTCCGTCACCGGATCATCCCAGGTACAGTCCACAGAAAGCCATTTTCCATCAATCAAAACTCTATTCCAGGCATGGCTGCCTACTGCACCGCCTCTGCCAACGGATTTTCCTACCACAACCTCATGAGGAATATTCCCTAGAACCTCCATAAAAATAATCAAAGGCTTCCACATAGCCGTTGCATACTGCAACACCCTTCAGCATCACGCCTTCGATATGGTAAGAATCCTCCGGAATGGTTCGTCTTCTCTGATTCTCAATATCGTACTTGGTCTGCTGAATAATCCAGTCATGAACCGCCTTCACCTTCTCCCTGTCGCTCATGGCGTCATTGCAAATCTGCTCCGCCACGGTGAAGACCTTAAGCTTTTGCACAGCGCCTCGGGAGAAGAGGCATCCATGCCGTAGGCGCGCCGTCCTTCCTTTAATTCCCGAAAGTACAGGTAATGGCTCCAAAAAGGCGGAGGGGTTCATTCCGTAGGCCTCCAGCACATCCGGATTATCCTTGGCATATTGCTCCGCATCCAGATATTCTCCATTTCTCTCCGAAAGCTTAATGCGGTTCTCTGTCTCCTTTTAATGGGAGAGGCGTAGACCTGCATTCCATACATAAAGCTAAACATTAGCAGCAGTATCTTAATTCCCTTTGTTCCAATGTCGATTCATCATATATGACCCCTCACTATCCCTGTTCGTGTCATTTCTTACTTAAGTTTCACCAGACTTCCTTGTTGTGCCCATGCCACTCCTTCTCATTTGAGGGGTCACAGGCTTCACCTATGCTACTTATTCTGAAATATGATAATACCCCCTTTACTGTCTCTTCAGTAAAAGGGGTATATCTAAATCTTATGAAATACTTCAGAATAGGCTTAGTGCTTTGCAAAACCGCTTAAGGATAGGTCTTTAAGAACTCCACATTCTTCTTTTTCAATCTCTGACATTTGTCGATAAATATTATCCACATTTGATATCCGATCCCGGAGAGAAGAGTACCAATAAAATTGCTCAAAATACTCATTGAGCTCCGGATCCTTAAACTCATAACCGTATCTGGCATATATCTCATTTATAATCATCTGAGCAAGCGACCTTTGCCCGGGGAAGAGTTCCTTTGGATACTCTGCCATCAATTCGGTCATATCCTGCTTCGTAATCAACCTGATGGAACTGTAGGGGCAAATATAGTCCGATACAGCATACTGTGCTTTTTGCCTCCTCAGTTTCTCGCATTATCCTCTGCTGTAGAAAAACGGCATCGAAGAATCTTTCTGTGCCTATAGCAGTATCTTTTCTCCTCTGAACTTTCCCCCAAGCCTGAAACAGTATAAGTTATGTTCTTTTTACTGGGTAAAATACCGCAAGATTCATAGTAGTAAAAGCGGGCTGTATCGTAAATCAATATCTACTTTGGAGCCATTAGATAATAAAAATTGGGATATATTATGAAGTCATCTTTTTTAAGACCTTTTGGTAAAGCTCTTAGAACTATATTGCCATATCCATTTTTTCCTACTGCCTTAATTTCCATTTTTCCCGAAAAATGTCCTCTTCTTTCACAGAAGCATCGGTATGGGCTTTTATCTTTTTATTCTCTACTTTCAGTTTACAGTTTAAATAACGGGTAATCTCTCTGTCATCAAAGTTCCACTGATAAGCAATTAAATCTCCATTTTTAATGTTTTTCTCTTTCTTAAGACCGGGAGGACTGATAGATTCAAACAAGCAAGTTATCGGAGAATGATAAAGCTCCTCCAAAGCCCCTTCGATTTCGCCAACTGCGTGAAGGATAATTTTTTTCCCCATAATCCCTTTTCGATTCCATCCCAGTCTATTTCTGTATCTGCTACTGCATACCCACTTGGTCCATGGATATTCACCTTCACATATTCATCTAAGGGAATTGTAATTTTCTTAAAGAATTGTAGATATGCCCAAGTTCCACTGCTCCCTATAAAAAAACGCCAGAAGAAGGCAGATAAAAAAATGTAAATGTAATTTTTTTCTTTGGCTTCAAAGCCTTAGCTTTTTTGTAGCCACTGTCTTATTCCCTACTACAGATTCGTTTAGCACCGGGGCTTGGGGAACGAGAAAGAGCCCCTCCGAAAGCTGTTCTACTTCCTCTTCGGACAATCTTGCTCCACAAAGTTTGCAGAATACGGCATCATCATCATTTTTTTAAACCACATTTGTCTACAAAACATCCTATTCTCCTTTGATAATTCGTATTTTTGAATTTAGTTAAGGGAATCCACGACATTTAGCTTCTATCCTATATTTCTTTTCCGTGTTTGCTATGGAAAAAGTCAGCTTTTTCCTTAGTTTTATCATAAGTTTTTATTAAAAACAAATAATCCTCATTCTCTCTTTCCATTCCCCTGCCTTTTGCTATCATTAGAGCCTAAAGAATACATGTTTTTTTCGATGAAAAAGGAGGGTTTTCTATGAGTGAAAATGATAAGCGGCAGGACGCGATTTCCTGGGATGAATATTTTATGGGGAATCTGTACTCTATCTGCCCACCGTTCCAAGGATCCCCTCCACCCAGGTAGGTGCCTGCATCGTATCTCCGGATCATAAGATTCTCTCCATGGCTACAACGGCTTCCCAAAGGGTTGCTCCGACGACATTTTTCCCTTGGGCGAAAATGAAGGCAGAGCAGGATCCCTATAACGCCAAGTATTTTTACGTAACCCATGCGGAATTGAACGCCATTTTGAATTATCGGGGCGGTTCCCTGGAGGGCGCCACGATTTATGTGACCTCTTCCCTGCAATGAGTGTGCAAAAGGCCATTATCCAATCCGGCATCAAAACTCTGGTGTACTGGGAGGACAAATATGCGGACACCCCGCGGTAAAGGCCTCCAAGCGCATGCTGGATGCCGCAGGTGTACGCTATTACCCCTATCAGCCCACCGGAAGAAGCATCACGATTGAATTTTAAAAATGTCCTGCTTGCGTTATCCTAAGAGGGGCAAATATCTTAAGAGAGCTATAGCTTCTAGTTTGGTATCTTCAGATATCTTTTTGACTATCTATAGAAAGAAATACAGGAAATAATGTTTATTCGTTCTGAATCAAAGAAAAAGAGAAATGAGAGTTCGAGAAATCATGAAGAGGCTGGATGCCCATTATGGGGACCGGCCCATGATTTTTTAGAGGCGAAAAATGCCTGGCAGTTGCTTTTTGCCACTATTTTAAGTGCCCAGTGTACCGATGCCCGGGTAAATATGGTGACGGAAAAAGCTTTTTGTGAAATATAAAAGATTTGCAAAGCCTTTGCCGATTGTGATTTAAAAGGAGCTGGAAGAGGATATCCATTCCACCGGCTTTCTACCATAACAAGGCCAAAAATATGAAGGCCTGCGCCAAAGCGCTGGTGGAGGAATATGGAGGAGAAGTTCCCCAAAATATCGAAGCCTTAACCGGCCTTCCCGGTGTGGGACGGAAAACCGGAAACCTGATTTTAGGAAACATTTACCATATCCCGTCCATCGTAGTGGATACCCATGTAAAAGCGCATTTCCAACCGTTTGGGGCTGGCGGATTCTCCGGATCCCACCAAGGTGGAATTCCAGCTAATGGAGCATCTTCCGAGGAGTTTTTGGATTCGTTGGAACACCCACATCATTGCCTTGGGAAGAACCCTTTGTACTTCTCAGAATCCCAAGTGCGGCGAATGTTATTTGCAGGATCTCTGCCCTTCCAGCAAGAAGGATCCGGAAACCTGGAGACCTGTGGGGAAAGAAAGGCTATCGGAAAGAAAAAGCTGCATGCAAAGAAGACTGTTGAAAAAGAAGACTGTTGAAAAGAAAAGTCTGCTGCAAAGAATGCAGGTTTGAAGAAGGCAGAGACAAAAATGTTGCTGTTGGCTCCAGAAAGACATTGCGAAAAAGTGCAGAATAAAGTATGAAAAAGAGGCAAACAGCTACTGTACAGAAAAGTTTGAGGATTAGTCCATGTGAATGTGAATTATGCAGAAATTTGGCTTTTGACGATGAAGAGGAAGATTACGAGTGCATGGCCGAATTTGATGAAGATGAAATTGCCAAGATGTGGCAGGAAGGTAGCCGCTCTCACTGCCCCAACTGGAAAAAGCAATGAAAATGAATATCAAACTGTAAAAATATCAGGCTATCGGGCATTTGGCTATTGAGGGAAAGCAGTCCGTAGCTTTCGCTTCCGAGAAGGAAGAGGATGCTGCAAAGAAAAAGAAAATCCTGGCAGATTCCATTGCCCAAAAAGTGGCGGCAAAAGATTGGTTCCTAAATCCTGTGAACCGCAAATTACCGAGAAGATTATATGTTGAGCCATAAAGATAATGGATAGAATCGAGAGACTTTATGAATATCGTTTTACATGAACCGGAAATTCCCTTTTAACACCGGAGCCATCGGCAGAACCTGCGTGGCGACCAAAAGTACCCTGCACCTGATTAAGCCCTACGGTTTTATTTTAAATGATAAAAACATCAAAAAAGCCGGCATGGATTATTGGCCTTTGTTAAAGCTTCGGGAATACATTTCCTATGAGGAATTTATAAGGTGTGGAGGAAGAAAAGAGAGAAATGGAAAAAGCTTCCTGAGAAAAACGCCTCTGAAAATGCTTCCAGACAAGTATTGCTCTTCCCAAGGTTTGGTACGCCACCACCAAGGCTCATAAAACCCATACGGAGGTCTCCTTTTCTCCCAATGATTACATTGTCTTCGGAAAGGAATCCGCAGGAATTCCGGAGGAGATTCTGGTAGATAACGAGGAGCAGTGTATTCGTATTCCCATGTTGGAGGAAGCACGTTCCTTAAATCTTTCCAATTCCGTAGCCATCATTTTATATGAAGCGCTTCGGCAGCAGGATTTTCCCTTCTTAAGTAAGGAAGGAGCGTTACATCATTTGCAATGGAAGGAATAGCGTTACTACTTTCTTTGAGAATCCTTATATTCTTCTTCCAACTCATCAATCAGATATAAGTCACTTCTGCAATGCATATCGGAAATGCCTTGGCTAATGAGTGTAGGATTACAACACATATGTTACATCACAACTAAATAATAAAACGGAAGCACCTGTCTTGTGTTAAAGCTGATCACCACAAAATAACAAACATAGGAGGGCTTCCGCTGTGGCTACTATAACACAAGATATGCGTTTAGACTATCGCTCATTCATTATTCTGAAAAATATGGGGCATCAAAGGCTGCAATGAAGTATCGTGTTAATCGACAGTATATCTATCGCTGGCGTAATCGATATAACGGCTCTATTGATTCATTACGAAATCAATCTCGCCGTCCACATCATCATCCCTAACCAGCACACTTTTAGAAGAGCTAAAGTTAATTGCTGATATGCGCCGAAGAAACTCCCTATACAGGACTTGTTGTCTTCTGGGTAAAGCTCATGCAAAGAGGCTATAAACGCTCTATAGCAGGGCTTTTATCGTATTCTTCGAAGGCAAGGAATTATGGCTGATAAACTTCCCTAATCCCAAGTATGTTCCAAAGCCCTCACGAGCAAAATGCATTACCCCGGAGAGCGTATCCAAATCGATGTAAAATTCGTTCCTGCTGTATGCTTTAGTGAATGAAGCAAAAGGGCAGAAATTCTATCAATACACTGCTATTGATGAGTTCTCTCGATGGCGATATGTAGAAGCTTTTTGAAGAGCACAGCACCTATTCTTCTGCTGTGTTTCTTGAGCATCCATTAAAGCATTCCCTATGCCTATAGAGTGTGTACAAACAGATAATGGAGCAGAGTTCACTAAACGATTCACTTCCACTAAAGAAGAGAATCTAACGCTATTCCAAAAACGTCTAAAAGAACATGGAATTCGTCATAAGCAAATACGCCCATTTACTCCAAGACATAACGGTAAAGTGGAACGCAGTCACCGTAAAGACAATGAAAGATTCTATGCTTCACACACCTTCTATTCCTTTTGAAGACTTTTCAAAACAATTACAGCTATACAATAGAAGGGATTACAATCTGTTTCCATGAGACCTTTTAGGATGGAAACTCTAGTACCATCCTAAAGGAATTTATTCAGTGGGTGTAAATATATGTTTGACAAACCTACATATCGAAATGTCTTGGCTAATGAGCTGATACAGCTCAGATTTATATCCAAGGCATTTTTCTAAAGATATTTTTCTTTTTCTCTGCAAAGCCTGCTATAATGTGGGCGTATGTAAAAAGAACGGATGGGCATTCATAGCTGCACCCCATTCTTTCATCACAGACAAAAAGCTCCTAGTGATATATTCTTTTCCTATGCATGAAGCGCCTCGTATTCCGGTATGATATAGTTCTGCAAAAAGTTCTTTCCACTGCTAAGCTTTCGTGATAGACGCTTGCACTGTCCTTATGCAAAGCTTCTGCAAACTTTCAATACAAAATAGGGTAAATTCCAGTTCATGAATATCATTCAGTTTGTTCTCACCGATTCTTTCATCAAATCACCTCTGCTCATTCCCTAACTATAAGGTTATAGGGAAAAACTGCCTTGAAATAAGATGACCATTCAAAAAGGAGCGAAAAATAGAAAAGGTATATTACAAAGAATGACTCAGAGAAATAAAAGCACTTTTATGGTATAACTCTATCTCTATTACAAGATAACAAAATACTATAAAGTGCTTTCATATTAATTAGTACTAACAGGGTCATAATCAGCAGGTACAGGAGCAACGATACTTACAAAGATAACATCTTCTGTTCCAGTATTTTTTGCGCCATGACATTCACCCTTTTTAGATACTATAACTGCCCCTTTGTAAAAAGGCACCTCCGTATCAGGCGTTGGATAAAAATACCCCTTGCCTTGCAATATAACCCATATATCATCAGAGTTATGATGGTAATGCTTTGGTAAGGTTTGACCAGGTTTAATAACCCATACTGAACCACCTGTGGAATCAGTTTGATAAAATGCTGTCTTAACAGCGTTTCTCTAGACTTTCAACTTTCACAAGTTCCATGTCAAAAACACGTTGATCATTCATAATGCTCACACCTTTCATCAATTTCCAACTAGCGAGTGCCCGATGCATATTCACCCATATTAATATCTATAACAGTGCGAACAGGTTGAATTAAGGAATCCTCATATTGAACCTTCCATTTGATATCTGGATTCATATCTCCATTTTCTAAGCCTGCAATCGTTTGACCGTCATCAATAGGGTTATCGTGCTCAAAGATATAATACAATACACTACTGTAAAAATCAATAAGTGAAGGAATAATGCGTAGGTGTCTATAATAATAGGGTAATCTGGGCCTCGTCAGTACTTTCACTGAAAGCGAGTAAAGCGAAGCTTGAAGTTAATACTACTACGAAGGCGAGTAGCGTGAGCGTGCCCCAATTATAGACACCTACTGCATTAGAGCGAATCTTTATAATAAATACAGTCCTTCAATATGTGGGATTAAGCTAGCGAGAGCGTGCCCCAAGTTCAGACCTATATTGCTTAGAAAATTTCCTTGATTTTTACAGCTCCTTTTCTATGACATCTTTTTAAGCCTGTTTTAGTTATCTCCTGCATCTTCCTCAGAGAGAGTAAAGGTAAATCTCTTCTTGATTTCCTCATCGGAAGCCAGGTACTCATCATAGGTGGTGAGTTTGTCAATAAAGCTTTCCGTCAATGATTTCCATGATACGGTTTGCAGTGGTTTCCACAACCTGATGGTCACGGGAAGCAAAGATGATAACGCCGGGAAGTTCTTTAAACCGTCGTTCTAGGCGGAAATCGCTTCCATATCCAGAGTGGTCTGTAGGCTCATCCAAAATCAGGACATTGGATCCGGAAATCATCATCTTGGAAAGCATACAACGAACCTTCTCTCCTCCGGAAAGGACGTTGACCTTCTTTACACCGTCATCTCCCTTAAAGAGCATTCTTCCTAGATACCCTCTTACGAACTGGGTATCCTTGTCCGGAGAATACTGGGTAAGCCATTCCACAATGGTGTCCTCGGAATCAAATTCCTGGTATTGTCCTTCGGGAAATAGGACTGACTGGTGGTTAAATCCCCACTTATAGTCTCCGGAATCAGGCTCCATTTCCCCTGCAAGAATCTGCATCAGTACGGTCTTTGCCAACTCGTTAGGGCCAACCAAAGCTACCTTATCGGTACGATTTAAGATAAAGCTGATATTGTCCAAAACCTTTACACCGTTAATGGTCTTGGTCAGGTTGTTCACTTCAGAACGTCATTTCCGATTTCACGGTTGGGCTTAAACTGGATATAGGGATACTGTCTGGAGGATGGCTAATATCATCCAGCTCAATCTTCTCCAAAGGCACGCTTTTCTGGAGGTCGCCTGCTTGGACTTGGACGCATTTGCCGAGAAACGCTGGATAAACTCCTGCAATTCCTCGATCTTCTCTTCCTTCTTTCGGTTGGCTTCCTTCTGCTGACGGACAATCAACTGAGAGGACTCAAACCAGAAATCATAGTTTCCGGCAAAGAGCGTAATCTTTCCGTAGTCGATATCCGCAATGTTGGTACAAACCTTATTCAAGAAGTAACGGTCATGGCTGACTACAATGACGGTATTTTCAAAGTTAATGAGGAAGTCCTCCAGCCATTCGATAGAGCCCAAATCCAAGTGGTTGGTAGGCTCGTCCAAAAGCAGAATGTCCGGATTTTCGAAAAGCGCCTTTAGCAAAAGTACCTTCACCTTCTCGGAACCCTTTTAGCTCGTTCATCATCTTGTGGTGAAGCTCCGGGCCGATTCCTAAGCCGTTTAACATGGTCTCCGCATCGGACCCGCATTCCAGCCGTCCATCTGGGCAAATTCTCCCTCCAGCTCCGCTGCACGGATACCGTCCTCGTCGGAAAAATCCGCCTTTGCATAGAGAGCATCCTTTTCCTGCATTACCTCATACAAACGCTTATTTCCCATGATTACGGTACTGAGCACCGGGATACGCATCATATTTAAACTCGATCCTGTTCCAATACGGACAAGCGCTGTCCCTGGGGTAATGATGACTTCTCCGGAAGTGGGCTCCAAGGCTCCGGATAAAATCTTTAACAAGGTGGACTTACCAGCACCGTTGGCACCGATTACCCCATAACAGTTCCCCTCCGTAAACTTGATGTTGACCTCTTCAAAAAGGGCCTTCTTCCCTACACGATAGGTTACATTACTTGCTGCAATCATTTTTCCCCTCTCTGCTTCCGATATTTCGGAACTTTTCTACAAAATGGCTTTTTCCCACCTATTATAAGGGGAAAGCGGAAGAACTGGCAAGGGGAGTAGGGCTTTTCCCCAAAAAAGTTCTTTGTTAATAGGTTTTTATGCATCCGACCTGCCGTAGCCGTTCTTCATCTGACAGCTGACTTCATAGAGTACTTTATCCAGTACGTCTTCGGTTTCTTTCTTTACCATGTCCGCTATCTTTTCATTGCATTCTTCTAATAGGGAGGAAATTCCTTTTTTCTTCTTTCCGTGCTTTTCCAGCTCTTCTTCAAAGGCCTTCATAATCGTATATGCCTTAGTGGGCACCTTGCTCTGGTAGCGTTCAATATGGGAGCGGCAATGGCTGTATTGGCTGTCTGCCAAAGCGCCGATAATGCGATTTGCCCAGTAGAAGCTTTCCGTAGTTACCCGCTTTTCCGTATTGGCAAAGTATTCCGGAGTCTTATCGATATTGGCATAGAAGGGCACAAAGGCGTTGAAGGTGTTGGAACCGAAGCATACCCATTCCAAAACCGCATATTCCTTAGGTACATTCGGACGAATCTGCAAGGCTTAGGAAATTGTTTCTGCTAATCCCGATGGGACGGTACTTTCTCTTCCTTTTTCCTCCCCGTATTTTCCGTAGCAGTCGTAGGGAGTGCCTTGAAAATGTGCGGAAAGGATATATTTTACATCCTCCGGAGTAATCTTTAATTCCGGGCATAAGCACCAGGGAATGTCATCGGATTCCGGGGTGAACTCCGCATTTTCCCCCTCGAAACGGAAGGTATTTCGGTTAAAATATCTTGCCATATACCAGGCTCTTGGGGTGTTATACACATGGTCCGCATCGGAATGGGAGCCGAAGCACTCTCTGGATTAATCCAGTCTCCCCGGTCTTTTTCGATTTCATCCTCAAAAGCGAAGATCCAAATGATTCTTTTGATAAATTCCTTTAAATCCTTGGAACAGATGTATTCCTCCTGCTGCCCAAAGGCATCTTCAAAGTCAAAAGTAGTCGATGCCCAGCTGGTTTGGCATCATCACATAGGCATTGTCCGGCACTCTTCTGGCAATGTAGTGGTGTCCTCCAATGGTTTCCATCCACCAGATTTCCTCAGAATCGGAAAAAGGCAATGCCGTTCATCTCGTAGGTTCCGTACTGCTCCAGCAGCTCACCCAAACGAAGCACACCCTCTCTTGCAGAATGAATGTGGAAGCACCAAAGTAACTAAATCCTCTTCACCGATTCCGCCGATTTGCTCCTCTTCTCCGTCTTCCGCCTTCTTATACACTACCAGAGGGTCTCCGAGAGCACCCGCTCATTACTGGTAATGGTTTCCGTTGCGGTCATGGAAACATTTTCACTGTTTACCCTGCTGCACCCCCAGATGCCTTCTCCTGCCACCGCATTGGGCATGCAGGTATAGCGAAGGGATTCTTGGGAAGGAATGGTCACATGGGACAGTACCGAGGTATACGTCTCGCCCTGGTCCTTGGGTTCCACCACTATAAACTTCTTAGGGGAAAACGATCCTGAGCCGGAATCCTCATTTCTTGCAATCATAGTGGACCCGTCGTAGGATGCCTCTCTTCCTACCAAAATCGTTGTACAAGCCATCTTCTGCCTCCTTTATGTCTTATCCTTTTTGTTCTGCTGAGGGTTTGTGACATTTGCTTTCTGCCTTTAACCTCTATTTGTTCTGTTTTTTTAGTATACCCCATTCCTAAGGGCTTTTTCTATAGACGGAAAGATTCTTTTCCCTTTTCATCTATTTGTATATTTTTAAACAAAGTTCTAAAAATAATATTTATTCTTATTTACCCTTTGTCTTACTTTTTAGAGCTTAATTAATTTTGTATCTTGCCGATAATCTAATACTTACACAGAACCGTAAGCAAAATACCATTATCTTAAACTGTTAGTATGCAAAAACAATGAAGACCAAGATATTGGACTCATCCTAGGAGGGATTATGAAAAGAGATGGAACCAGTCCACTAAATTAGCCTTTTTTTCGATTGGGAGTATTCTGCTTTTGCTCCTTACCGCATTTGCCGGTGTAGTAAATAAGGTGCAAAGCAAAAAAGCTACAGAGCTTATAAAGGAGCAGTTTGAATTAACCGTGGCTGCCGGAGACTATTCCGATGGTAGTGTTACCCTGAGTAAAACCTCCAGAGCCTATGCCGCAACAGGCGATAAGGCTTATTTGGATGCCTACAACAAGGAACTGACCGTGGATAAAAACCGGGAAAATGCCGTGGAGGTCATGCATAAATACGGTTTAAGCGAGTCCGAAGAGGCCGCCTTAAAGGGAATGTCCGATGCCTCTACCCTATCTTGCCGGTTTAGAGGCTCAGTCCTTTACCATGGTGGAGCAGGGAGATCTTAGGGAGCCTTGGACTTACTCTACAGTCAGGACTATCAGGAGAAGGAGCAGGCGGTTTCCGATGACTATGACACTCTTTATGATGAGGTAGCGGAAAGAACGCAGGGAGAGAGTCATGCTGCAGAACAAATGGCTGCCCTGACCCAATTTCTCAGCCTTTTCCTCCTGATTCCCACCATTATTTTCGTACTCATAACCGTGTTCTTCGTTCGGACAGAGCTGATGAAAGCCTCTCCTGCTATCAAAAATTGTATGCTGGGACTTTCTCAGGGTGAGCTGATGAATACCCATTTGGCTCTTCCCTGCAGATGAAACCGAGGTGGGAAGCACCGTAAAGGCCATTAAGGATATGAATGCCCACTTAAAGTCCGTTATTGCGGATATCGTAAGCCGTTTAGGCAATATGGCTGCCGGAAATTTCCGGGATGAAGCCGCTTGCCCGAAGATGTACAAGGGAGATTATTCCGCCATCTGCGATTCCTTGAAGACTATCCAGTCCATGCTGAAGAGCACCTTGCAGGAAATTGACAATGCCTCTAAAGAGGTCAATGCCTCCGCCAAGGAAGTTTCCCATGGCAGCGATGTGCTTTCTCAGGGAGCCGCTGAACAGGCCAGCTCCTTGGAAGAGCTTTCCGCTACCATTCAGTCCGTATCCGATCAGGTACGAAACAATGCAGACAATGCGGAAAATGCCGCTCTCCTTTCCAAAACCACAGAGACGGAGCTGGAGTCCAGCAGTACACAAATGAATGCCTTAAATGACTCCATGAGCGAAATGAACCATACCGCTCAGGAAATCAGCAATATCATTCACACCATTGACGACATTGCCTTCCAAACCAATGTCTTAGCCTTAAATGCAGCCGTTGAGGCGGCAAGAGCCGGAGAATTCGGCCGTGGCTTCGCCGTGGTTGCGGATGAGGTTAGAAATCTTGCCGGAAAATCCGCAGAGGCGGCAAAGAACACCACCGCTCTCATTGAAAATACCGTGCGTTCCATCGAAACCGGTTCACAGATGACCGAGGAAGCCGCAAAGTCCTTGGCACAGATTGTGAAGCGTTCTCAGGAAATGCATGAGAAGATTACGGAAATCGCAAGCCTTTCTCAAAACACAGTCCAAACCGTGGAAGAAATTGCTCAGGGCTTGGAGCAGGTATCCGCTGTGGTACAGCATAACTCCGCTACTGCGGAAGAGTCCGCCGCCAGCAGCGCTAAGCTTTTTGATCAAGTACAGACCATGGAAGAGCTTTTGGCAAAGTTCAAGTTATAATGCTATCCCTCCATCGCCTGGGCCTTCGGGTCCGGGTGATTTTTATTGCCTCCCGGCTAAAGGTTTCCTGAGCCTTCACCCTCTGCCCGCCACAGTTCTTCCGGGCTTCTCCCTCAGCCCCGACCGAATTCCTCCCCCATTGACCGACCGGAAAAATGGTCTTATTATCAAGATGTTTATCTCGTTGGCTGATTTATTGGAGGATAAAAATGAAATTTAAAGATATGCCCCTATGAGCGCATTTCCGTGGAAAGCATTAAAGAGGAAATGAAGGCGCTGATTCAAAAGCTGAAGAAAGCCAAGGATTTCGAAGAGGCGGAGGCTCTTTTCTTAGAAAATGAAAAAGCTGCAAGGCCATGTATTTACCATGTGCAACCTTGCCCTGGTTCGCCACTCCATTAATACGGAAGATAAATTCTACGATGAGGAACAAAACTATTGGAACAATGCCTATCCTCAGATTCAGGAATTTAATCAGGAATGGACCAAGGCCCTTTTAGAGTCTCCCTTTAAAGATGATTTTGCCAGAAAAATATGGGAAACATTCTCTTCTTGAATGCAGAAATCGACTTAAAGACATTTTTCCCCGGAAATCATCCCCATGATGCAGGAGGAAAATGAGCTGACCACCGCCTATGAAAAAGCTTCTGGCAAGTGCGCAGATTCCCTTTGAAGGAAAAATCTACACCATTTCCCAGATGTCTCCCTTTAAAAATGACAAAGACGATGCCAGAAGACTGGCCGCTTGGAAGGTGGAAGGGACAATGGTATAAGGACAATCAGGGAGAGCTGGACCGTTTGTATGACAAGCTTGTGCATCTTCGGGATCAAATGGGGAAGAAGCTGGGCTATACCGACTTTACCGAGCTTGGCTATTACCGGATGAGAAGAAACTGCTACGACAAGCAAGATGTGCAAAAGTTCCGTGAGGCTGTGCAGAAGTATGTGGTGCCCGTTGCCGCAAAGATTTACGAAAGACAGGCTGAGCGGCTTGGAAAATCCTATCCCCTAAGCTATGCGGATGCGGCCATTGAATTCCGCTCCGGAAATCCGAAGCCAAAGGGAAATCCGGACGAGATTGTTGCCTCCGGAAAGAAGTTCTATGACTGGCTTTCTCCGGAAACGTCAGAATTTTTTAACCACATGATTGATGATGAGTTAATGGATCTGCTCTCCACCAAGGGCAAGCAGGGGGGCGGATATTGCACCTCCTTCCAGGACTACAAGACTCCTTTCATCTTTGCCAACTTTAACGGCACCCAGCACGATATTGAGGTCATCACCCATGAGGCAGGCCACGCCTTTGCCGCTTACCTGAATCGCAATCGGGTGCCCTATGAGTGCATTTGGCCAAGCCTTTGAGGCATGCGAAGTCCATTCCATGTCCATGGAATTCTTTGCAGAGGCATTTTTCCCGAGGAATTCTTCGGGGAGGATGCCGGAAAATACAATTATTCTCACTTGGCTGACGCTTTATGCTTTTATTCCTTATGGCACCATGGTGGATCATTTTCAGCATATCGTGTATGAAAACCCGAATCTCAGCCCTGCAGAGCGACACGCCAAATGGAAGGAGCTGGTACAGATTTATCAGCCCTGGTTCAAGCTGGATGGAGAAATTCCTTTCTATAGTGAGGGAGAGGGCTGGCAGAGACAGCACCATATCTACTCTTCTCCCTTCTACTACATTGACTACTGCCTGGCACAAACCGTGGCTCTCCAGTTCTGGAACATGATTCAGAAGGATCAGGAAGCTTGGCAGCACTATATGGCGTACACCAAGCAGGGCGGTTCTGTGGTCTTTACAAAGCTCCTAAAGAACGCCGGTCTGGAAAGTCCTTTCCAGGAGAGCTGCCTCAGAGGAATCTGCGATACTGCGGCGAAATATCTTGCGGACTATGATTTAAGCGGGATTGCATAAGGAAAAATGCTTAGCCTAGCTTAGGAAAGAGAAAAAGCCCGGTAGTATAAAAAAATACGCTTGATTCAAATTTTTGAAGAAGAGAAACAGTCTACTAGTTAGAAAAAAATAACTAGACTTATTTGATAAGCAAAATGGAGACAGTTTAGCTGATGAAACAGAATAATAAAAGCACTGAAAGAGCTGATTGAGGAAATCAAGGCTCTTCCGGAAAATCAAAGCTATACAGAACGGGGCGTCCTCCCATTTTTTTCAGTTCCATGAAGAGTCCCAGATTCTTCTGGTGGGACAGGCTCCCGGCAGGAAGGTGGAGGAATCCGGCATCCCCTTCCACGACCTTTCCGGAAAAGCGCCTGATGGAGTGGATGGGCATTTCCGAGGAAATCTTTTATGGGAAAATCCATCTCCATTATCCCTATGGACTTTTACTATCCGGGAAAAAGGAAAAGGGTGGGGATCTTCCGCCCCGCCCCTTTATGCGAAAATACCATAACGCGGTGACTGCTCTTCTCCCTAAGGTGAAGCTTCGCATTTTGATTGGAAAATACGCCATTGCCCACTATGATCCGAAGGGAGCAAAGCTCCCCTTAAAGGACTTGCTGTATCCTTACGGAGAGGCATGGGAGAAAGACAATGGGACAAAGTTCTCTTTTGTCAGGGACAGACTTCTTCGGAAATACTTGAATTTTTCCTTTGGTGCATCCCAGCCCCTAAACTATGGATGGATTAATAAAAATCCCTGGTTTATGGAGAGGAATGTGCCGCTATTGCAAAAGACTGGTGAAGGAATTATTGTAATTTATAAACTAAGTGTTTTTTTCCTCCTTGACATATATATATATATACTGGTCTAAAAAGGAAAGGAGGACTTAAAAAATGGTAGTTCATGTTAAAGCCAAAGACCGTCAGACGGGAAAAGTTACTATTCTCAGAATAGAAGCAAAAAATACGCAGGAAGCGAAACAAATTGCTATGAGAGACTATGGCCGTTCCTACGAAATTCTTTAAACGTTAAAAGCTAGGTTTTATGCGAAAAACAGCATGAATCCTAGCTTTTTTATTGCTCTTCTTAATCCCTATGTCTCCAGCAAGCAATCTCTATTTGGTTCCATTCTTTACGCACATGCTTAATACGTGTATATTATCTGGTTAAAAGGAGGCCGAAAATGAGATACGTTTATCCTGCCGTTTTTACACCTGAAGAAAATGGACAATTTACCGTAAACTTTCCTGACTTAGAAAAGCTGTTACACCTGTGGAGATGATTTAGTAGATGCTCTTTATATGGCTGAGGATGTTCTCGCTATGACATTAGTAAGCTATGAGAACAATAGCACTCCCATTCCGACTCCCTCTAAAAAGCTAAGTTTAGAAGACGGCGAATTTCAAAACTTTATTGCTTGTGATACAGATGGTTATAGAAAGCAAAATATTTTTATACACTGATGGAATTGTTATACAATTCATGCGGTGCGATATCCTGGCCACCTTCCCACTCTACGGAATGGTTTGCAACCCTTACTTTTTTAAATGTTTCAAGGTCTTTTAATTCCCCTACCACGCCCCGCTTATATATGGCGAGACATCAAAGATTTTCTTTTCCCCGTTTTCGTATAAAAGCAAAAGCTTATAGTCGTTCCTCGGAGAAACGCTCAATAATTCAGGCTGTAACATATCCCCCTATTTTTAAAGGCTCAATAGTAAAAGTTTTTTCGCCCTTCTCCAATAAATCCCAGTTAGCCAAAAGGTCATCATAAAACAAAAGAAGCCTGCAAATCAGGCTTCTTTCTTTTCTTAGAGAGCGCGAGACGGGAATCGAACCCGCGACCTTCTCCTTGGCAAGGAGACATAGTACCACTCTACCACTCGCGCATGTGTGGCAAATGCCCAGAACCGGAATCGAACCAGTGACACGAGGATTTTCAGTCCTCTGCTCTACCGACTGAGCTATCTGGGCAAAAAAAGCGGGTGATGGGAATCGAACCCACGTGTTCAGCTTGGAAGGCTGACATTCTACCATTGAACTACACCCGCATATTTCCTTTAAAATTTTCAAGGCACGAATGGTATATTACAACATGGATAGCTTCTTGTCAACAAATTTTTGAAAAAACTTCTTTTGCAGTCTAAAAAAATAATTTCTCGCTTGATTTTTTTCGGAAATTTTTCCGGAAAGAGCCGGAAGGCTGATAGCCGGGAGTTTGACAGTTAAATAGTTCCAAAACCTCCTCAGGCCTTGAAAAGCCTGTATTTTTTTGTCAAATTTTTCAAAAATAGTACTAGCTATATTCGGCTATATTTGGTATAATGGGCGCATGGAGGGACTGCGTCATGAAAGTATCTGTATCAAAATCTAAGAATCAGACCATCTATTACCTGAGTAAATCCGTTTGGGTAGATGGTAAATCCACTACTAAGACGATAGAGAAGATTGGTTCGGAAGAGGAACTTCTGAAGGTTTGCGGAGATCTTACTCCGCTGGAGTGGGCAAAGCAGTACGCTGCCAAACGCTCCGCAGAAGAAAAGGCTTCAAAAAAAGACATTATGCTTAAGTATTCCTCTTCGACCTTGATTAAGAAAGAAGCTTGCCGTAGCGTAAACGTAGGCTACCTCTTTCTGAAGGATATCTACTATGATTTAAAAATCCATGACATCTGTGCTCAGATTGCCGAAAAGTACAAGTTTGAGTTTGAGTTTGACCTGAATCAAATCCTGTCTATGCTACTTTTCTCTAGAATTATTTATCCCGGGTCCAAGAGGTCTTCTCTTGAACTTTCAAAAAAGTTTCTTGAAAAGCCTGACTGCAAGCTCCATCACGTTTACCGTGCACTGGAAATCCTTGCGAAAGAGAATGATTTTTTCCAATCTCAACTTTACAAGAATTCCGAAATGGTACTGAATCGGCAGAAAAGAGTTCTTTACTATGACTGCACTAACTATTACTTCGAGATTGAGGAAGCGGATGATTTCAGAAAATATGGCCATTCCAAAGAAAACCGTCCGAACCCGATTGTACAGATGGGGCTATTTATGGATGCTGATGGTATTCCACTCACCTTCTCCCTCTTTAATGGAAACGAGAATGAACAACCTTCCATGAAACCATTGGAGAAAAAGATTCTTTCTGACTTTGGGATGACGAAGTTTATTGTTTGTACAGATGCAGGACTATCATCAACTTCGAACCGTGTCTTCAACAACACTCCGAACCGGAAATTTGTTACCACGCAGCCAATCAAAAAAAGCTGAAAGGATATCTCAGGATTACTGTCTCGATGAAGACGGTTGGCACCTTATCGGAGATAAAAAAGAGTACAAGCTCAGTGAATTAGATGAGGTCGAGAATTACGAGAAGACTTTCTATAAAGACCGATGGATTAATGAAGACGGTCTGGAGCAACATCTCGTTGTAACCTTCTCCTTCCAATATCGGGACTATATGAGAAAGATACGGAACCGTCAGCTTGAACGTGCTGAAAAGCTCGTCGAAAATCCTTCTTCTCTGAATAAAAAGCGACCTAACGATCCCAAGCGTTTTTATTCATCAGAATTACTGTACTTCTGACGGTGAACTTGCAGACAAGATGATTCCTTCGATAGATGAAGATGTTGCCACAGAGGAGAAACGTTATGACGGTTTCTATGCCGTATGCACAAACCTGGAGGATGATGTAGCAACGATTATGAGTATCAATCAAAAGAGATGGCAGATTGAAGAATGCTTCCGGATTATGAAGAGTGAATTTCAAGCCAGACCGGTATATCTCAGCAGAAAAGATCGAATCACGGCACATTTCATTACCTGCTTCACCGCACTGATTCTTTATCGCATTCTGGAAAAGAAGTTAGGAGAGCTATACCACTGAAAAACATCATAAGAACACTGAAGGAAATGAACATGCTGATAGCTCCCGGTGAAGGATATATCCCTGAGTATACACGAACTAACCTTACAGACAAACTCCACGACACATTTGGTTTTAGAACGGATTACGAGATTGTATCTCAAAGAGATATAAAAAAGATTTTAACAGCAACGAGAAAGTAGAAATATTGCTAGTATTCAAAAAGAAAATAAGAGCCCATAAATGGCGTAATTACGCCGTTTATGGGCTCTTGACTCTTTCTCAACTGTCAAACTCGGGATTACAACATGGATAGCTTCTTGTCAACAAATTTTTGAAAAAACTTCTTTTGCAGTCTAAAAATAATTTCTCGCTTGATTTTTCGGAAATTTTCCGGAAAGAGCCGGAAGGCTGATAGCTTTTTCAGCCTTCCGATACCACCTCCACATCAAACTCCCAGCGCTGTTAAGGGCACCACAAATACTCCATCTTCTCTTTGATAAGCGGCATTGCTAAGGCCGCAAACCACGCACAGACTTTTAGGCTCTTTTCCCTTATTTTCCGCCGAAATTTCCTCTTTAATCTTCAGGAGATTTTGAGCAGCCTCGTCGATTTGGTTCGCTCCCAGCTTGATTTCGATTCCACACCATTCTCCCTCAGGTGTAACAATAACCGCATCCATTTCCCGATTTCGATAATCTTGATAATGATACAGAGATGCGCCAAAGGACTCGGCATAAATCTTCAAGTCTCTCTCACACAGTGCCTCAAACAAAAATCCCAAGGTATTTAAATCATTTTTCAACATTTCCGGACTTGCATTGAGTAAGGCGCATGCTAAAGAAGGGTCGGCCAAATGCCGTTTTTCCGCCTGCTTTACCCGTATTGTGGAACGTAATTCTGCACCGTAAGGCTTTTGATTATCAATCAGAAAGAGTCTGCTTAAAATGTCCAAATAGGTTGCAACAGTCTCTACCACAATGTCCTCATGGTCAATGTCTTTGATATCATCCTTCAGCTTTTTGTTGCTCACCGTAGTGGCTTCATTTCTGGCAAGAGAACGAAGGAGTAGCTCCATCTTGTGTCGGTCTCTTTTTACACCGTCTATACGCTCTATATCATCATTTAAAATGGCAGAGATATACTCCTTCGGTAGTAATGCGGCTTGCTCCAAGGGCAAATCCTGGTTATTCGGCCAACCGCCACGAATAATATAGTCAATCAAATCACTAAGCTGCACCTCTCCTGTAAGTTGAGATTCCAAACTTCCGGAGCAAATGCCCTTTAAGGAGACTTTTCCACTGGATTTTCCACTTTCAAATAAAGACATCGGCCGCATTCTAAGGCGTGCAATTCGTCCTGCCCCACTGTGCAGGATACCCTTTTGATTCGGGGTTGCAGAACCGGTTAGAATAAATCTTCCCTTTTCCTTTGATAAATCCACTGCAAAACGAACCGCATCCCAAAGGGAGGGAACCTCCTGCCATTCGTCCAACAGACGAGGAGCTTCTCCCTCTAAAACAAGAGACGGATCCAATTCCGCCAGCTTTCTATTTTGAAAATTTCCTGTAGGGTCTGCCAAGTAAAACTCACTTCGACTATGGTAGGCGGAAGTCCAGGTTTTTCCACACCATTTTGGACCTTCAATGCAAACTGCACCAAAGGTCTTTAGATAAGTCTCTACAGAATCATCAATAATTCTTGTCTGATATAAGTCTCTTCTCATGCCCTACCCTCCACAATATTTCCTGTGATTATAGTTCAATTCGAGAGATTTGTAAATTTCAATTCGATAGATTTGACATTTACAACTCGATAGATTTTGGATTTCTAATTCGACAGATTTTGGATTTACAATTCGATGGATTTTTAATTTCCAGTTCGATAGATTTCACTTTTTTTCAACTCGAGAGATTTTGAACTTCCAGTTCAACACCATGTAACAAGTTCGATATATTTCGCATTTCCAACTCTATGGATTTCCTATACTACTTCTTTTTCCGCCCCGCTTCTTTCCGCACTCTCTGCCTTTGTTCTTCCTGGGCAAGCTGCTTTTCCTTTCTTGCACTTTCCCGTTGTCTTGCTCTTTCTTCTTTCCGAAGCTGGGCTTTGGTCTTTTTCTCCTCCTCCGGATTCTCTTCCACCACTTTTTTTCTTCCGGATCGGCCACTTTAGTAGCAGAAAATAAATAATCCTCTACCGAATAGCGAAGCTCTTCTTCCGACTGCTCCTTCGCCTGCGCCTCCATTTCCTCCCTACTCTGCTTCGTCATTTTCAGCCATTTCTGAAAATCTCTTTCCACAAAAGTTAGTTGTTCCTTTGAAGATATTTCCTTGAAAAATCTCTGAAAGGTTCTCCTCCATTTTCCGCAAAATCTCTTCCTTCATGTCCCAAAAATAGGGATAAAAACGGCTGTACATGGGATTGAAATTCCCAAAGAGCAGGGCATCCGGACTTACCTGCAGGGCATCAGCAATGCGCAAAAGATTCTCCAGACTGCATCCGATTCCGCCTATTTCTATCCTGGAAATGGTGTTTGTCGTACTAAAAATGAGCTCCGCCAAATCGCTTTGTCGAAGCCCTCTTAACACACGATATTTTTTTGATTTGTTTTCCCAAAGTCTGAAAAATCTATGCCTCTATAAATCCAAGGAATGTTCTCATTTCCCTTGCCTGTGCCCATGGTCTTTCCTCATTTTCTCGTATCAGTTAACTTTGCTTATGAGGAAAGCATAGATGGATTTTTGTAGAATTAGGTATGACGAATTTCGATAGTTTATTTCTTTCTACGTAGAATTATACTTAGACAGTATCGGAATATACTCCCTTTTTGCATACATTACTCTATCAATATATATAATCTCCTTTTCCAAATGATAAAATGCCATATAGTTGTTATATTTTACATAGCGAAAAATATATTCCATCTCATATCCAAAATCCACCTTACTTCCAATTTCCGGAAACAGTAATAAGTTGTCTATTTTCTTCGTTATTCCCTGAACAATCTGCGCTGCTACACTTGGATTGCACAATTCAAACTCAATATAATCCCCTATTGCCTGTATATCTTTGATTGCCTTTTTACTATAGCGAAGAATCCTTTGCATCTCTACCTCTCCTCAGCATCTCCTTTGCTTCTTCAGCAGAAACCCAACCTTCTCTTTCTCCGGATATTTTTCCTTCCATTAGCGCATGCATTAGCTCTAATTTCGTTTGCATTTGATCATAAAGCTCAGCTTTTTTTTGCTGTTCTTCCTGCTCTTTCATATCCATAACGGTATACATGCCCCGTCCATTTTTAGTTAAATACAATGGTTTCCCAACTTCAACAGTCTCTAATACAGAAGCATAGTTCCTTAAATCAGAAATCGGCTTTATATTTGGCATAATCCTTCTCCTTTTTGCTTTATATTCATATATAGTATAATATTAATTATTGAATCAAACAATATATTACATGTCTAATTTAATGTTATATTCAGCATCATATTAGTTTTTAATTTTATAATTAACATAATAAATCCTTTATCCCCTTCCCTCTTTTTATGCTATGATAGTCTTCGTTTATCAGGGAAGCATTTTCCCTCCCAAAAGAAAGGAGCAGTCATGGATATCCCCAAGGATCCTTTTATCTTGCTTAGTTTCATCAATCTGAAATTAAGGGATGAATACAATAGCTTAGAAGATTTGTGCTTGGATTTACAGCTGAATAAAGAAGAGCTTTGCCAAAAATTACAGGCGGCAGGCTTTGAATATCAAGAAAGTCAGAAGCAGTTTCGTTAAGATAGCCTAAGGAGGTTTTATGCGTTGTTTAGTACAAAGAGTGAAAGAAGCCAGCGTTTCCGTTTCGGGAAATGTCATCGGAGCCATTGAGAAGGGCTATCTGATTCTTCTTGGGGTAAGCCAGACCGATACGGAGGAAGTGGCGGATAAGATGCTGAAAAAGGTTTTGGATGCCCGTCTTTTTGAGGACGAAAATGGAAAAACCAATCTTTCCATTCGGGATGTTTCCGGCTCTCTCTTGGTGGTGAGCCAGTTTACCCTCTATGCGGATACTCGTCGGGGAAACCGCCCCAGCTTTATTAATGCGGGAGCACCCGACCATGCCAATACCTTATATGAATATTTTTGTAAAAAGGCTGAAGAGCAGGGAATGCCTCTTGCCCATGGACAGTTCGGTGCGGATATGCAGGTTGCCTTAATCAACGACGGTCCCTTTACCATTATGTATGATAGCGAAGCACAATAGCCTAAAAGGAGTTCCTTATGAATACTTTGCAAAAAGAGGATAATTGGGATTTCTCCAAAGAAATTTTTTTGACGACTTGCTTCGGCAAGGTTTCACGGGAGAAGAACTTGAAAAAAACGATTTTATGCCATAAAAAACGAAATTCCAAATTGCATAAAAGCTATGCTTCATGAAGCACAGCTGGTGGCTGAAGGTAAAGCGGAATTTCAAAGCTATGAGGATATATTTGAATAAGCTAAAAGCAGCCGGAGAGAATTCTGCTTCTCTCCGGCTGCCTTTTTCATTTTCACGTTTAAATTTTATTTTTCTGTCTCTTTTTCGACCGGGCTTTAAACATTTTTAAAACCCTTTCAGCAAAGCCCCAATCCTTACTCTGCCGCCTTTATTCCCTCTGCTACAGAAACTCTGGCGCGAAGAGAGGTGCTGTAGGTCACCACTACAGGCTTTCCAACATTTTCCGTAGCAGTCTTATTCACCTCCGCGTTACCGTCTGTGGTGAAACGGAAGCTGTGGCTGTCATCGCACTTTAAGGTAACGATGTTCCCGTCTACCTTCTCGATGGTTCCCTTAATCTGAAGGTTGTTGGCCTCTTCCTCTTCCAGCGCATCTTCGGTAATGGTATAGAAAGCCAACGGATTGTTCTTTACATCTCCCAGATAGTAAATGCTGATTTCCTTGCCGACGCCCAAGCCTTCCTTTGTAAGATCCAGCTCAAATGCCGGTCTTTGGAAAACGAAGGTGTCGCCGTACTTCTTTCCTTCTGTATCCTCTCCCTGGGTAGCCGCCTCACGGAAGTCGGGAATTTCCTTTACGGTAATGCTCTTGTCGTCCACCGCGGTGATTTCACCGTAGAGATTGGACCTCGTCATTGAAGTCCTCTGTGGTAAACTCGTAAGGAACGGATACGGTTACCGTTTTAATCGTCATGCCGTCCTGAGGCTCTGTGCCCTCATAGCCGATCTCCACCTCGTCTCCTGCCATCAGGTCCCAGGTAGAATCCAGTTTCGCGCCCTTGCTGTCAAAGGTGTAAACCTTTCCTTCTCCGGTTTCTACCGTTAACTTTCCTTCTTCAATCTTCTGTATCTTGGCACTAAGACTATTCTCCGATAATGCTTCAGAGCTGGGCTCCTCTGCTGCCGCCTTTGATTCCTGGCTTGCCTTCTTTCCACAGCCTGCTGCAAAAATCATAAGTCCTGCCATGGTAATCAAAATCGCTTTTTTCATAGTTGTCCTCCTACTGTATTTCCGCTTCTTTACGGTCAAATGCAGAAATGTCTACTGTTCCGATTCAAGGAACATTTTCATACTAACAGATAGATGGGAATATAGTATTGCCTTTTTCTGTCTTATTTCTTAAAGAATACGAAGAAAATGCAGGGAATTCCACATCTTTTTCATGATTTTTTCTAAAGCTTATCTCTTCCTGACGTGCAGAGTTATCCCTCTTTGGTGACGATGGTTTTAGAAACCGTGCAATTCTCTTCCTGACATGCAGGGCTATCCCGCTTCTCCTTGACGGAGGAAGACGTTTATCGGATTTTCTTCCCTACGCATAAGACTATTCTTCTCTCTCGTAGAAAATCATGTCCTTAATTTCAGTGGGCAAATACTGCTGTTCCACATAGTGTCCCGGATAGTCATGGGGATATTTATAGCCTATGCCCCGTCCCAACTGCTCGTGCCCTGCGTAGTGGGCATCTCTTAAATAAGAAGGAATGGGCAAATTCCCTTTTTCTCGAACCACTTCGTTAGCGGACATAATGGCCTTGACACAGGCATTGGACTTTTTGGCAGAAGCCACATAGGTACAGGCTTGAGACAAAATGATTTGGGCCTCCGGCATGCCGATTCTCTCCACTGCCAGGCTGGCACTGGTGGCCAAAACCAAGGCCTGAGGATCCGCATTTCCCACATCCTCCGATGCGCAAATCATGATTCGTCTGGCAATAAAGCGGATATCCTCTCCGGATTGCAACATTTTCGAAAGATAATATACCGCCGCCTGAGGGTCCGAGCCTCGCATGGATTTGATAAAGGCGGAAATGGTGTCATAATGCTCCGACTCCCCGTCATAGCGAAGAAGCTTCTCCTGCATACATTCCGCCACCACCTCCTTGGTGATGCGGATTTCCCCGGTCACAGAAGGATTGGTACTAAGAATCGCAAGCTCTAAAGCATTTAGGGCCACTCTGGCATCTCCGAAGGCATGCTCTGCCAAAAAGGTACAAGCCTCTTCCTCCAGCACCGCATTATAATTTCCCATACCTCGAGTCTTATCCTGCGCCGCCGTTTGTAGTAGCTTTACAATATCTTCCTTCTTAAGGGAGTGTAATTCAAAAAGCTGGGAACGGGAAAGCAGGGCGGTATTCACCTCAAAGTAGGGGTTCTCCGTAGTCGCCCCGATCAAAATGATGGTGCCCTCCTCCACATGGGGCAGAAGATAATCCTGCTGGGCCTTATTAAAACGATGAATCTCATCCACAAACAAAATGGTTTTCCTGCCGTAGCCCCCCATATTTTCCTTGGCTCTTGCCACCGCATCTTCCATGTCCTTCTTTCCGGCGGTGGTGGCGTTGATGGAGATAAAATCCGCCTTGCTGCTGTTGGCAATCACCTTCGCCAAAGAAGTCTTTCCCGTTCCGGGAGGTCCGAAAAAAAGAAGAGAATGCAGCTGGTCTGAGCGAATCAGACGGGATAAAAGCTTATCCTTTCCTAAAATATGCTCCTGCCCCACCACTTCCTCCAAGCTTCTTGGCCGCATTCTGGCGGCTAGGGGAGCCATCTTCTCTTTATTCTTCTCTGCCTGGTAGCTAAAGATATCCATGCTTATCCTTTCTTATTGAAATGCAATACCGTTGAAATGCAATACTGTTGAAATAAACTGCTTTTCGAAGCAAAGTGATTGATTACTATACTGCTATAATTTGTACTTCTAGGCTTTATTGTAGCTTGCTCCCCTTGCCTCCACAAGCTTTATCTTCCTAAGCTGATTTGTTGCGGATTAAGTGTCCTTGTATAGTTAATCTGACGCTTCGTCCATAAAATCGCCCTAAAGCTCCTACTTTTGATTTGACATCAACATTTTGGAAGGATAAAATGTTGATATATCAACATTTTAGAAAGCAAAAATATCTATTCATCAACATTTTAGAAGGTGAAAATATCCGCCTATCAACATTTTTAGAATAAATAACATCAATCCGACAATATATTGGGAAGATTTCAAGCTTTTTATAGAACAGCCATAGATTTCCCTCACGAAATTTCATTCCAAAATGTGTCTATATTTGCAAAAGAGGAGCAAAGAATGTTAAAGAGAAAAGTGATGAGTCAATTGTGGAATTGGAAAAACAGGAAAAAGAAAAAAATCTTTATTGGTTCTTGGGGCAAGGCAGGTGGGAAAGACCTATGCCGTTCAAGCATTGGGGAAATCCGCATATAAAGAGATGCTGTATATTAATTTCAAAGAAAGCAACTCCGATCGCTCTATTTTCACCGGAGATTTAACTGTTGCTTCCATGATTACCGCCATGCGCTTTCGCTATCCCAACTTACAATTTATCCCGGGAGAAATCCTCATTTTCTTAGACGAAATTCAGGAGTGTCCGGAAGCTATCACTTCTTTAAAATTCTGGACCTTGGATGGGCAGTTCGATATTATCGCCTCCGGTTCCCTCCTTGGCATAGATTACCAAAGAGCCTCTTCCTATCCGGTAGGATATGTAGAGTATTTGCGAATGTTCGGCTTAGACTTTGAAGAGTTTTTATGGGCAAAGGGTATTCAGGAAGATCTGATTTCTGATTTAAAAACTCTCTTTATAAGGAAGACACCGGTAGCCGAAGCTATTCATAATACCATGATGTCCTATTTACGAGAATATCTCGCCCTGGGAGGAATGCCCGAAGTCTTGGCAAACTTTATGGAACATCAGGATTTTCGAATCGCAGATCAAATACAAAAAGAGCTTTTGATGGGCTATCGTTATGATATTGCCCACTACGCTCGGTCTGATGAAAAAGTCAAAGCGGAAAAATGCTTTTTATCTTTAGGAAGGCAAGTTCTGGACAAAGAAAATCATAAATTTCAATACAAGGAAGTGGAAAAAGGAGGAAGGGCACAGAAATTTTATTCCAGTATTGACTGGCTCTTTTCGGCAGATATGGTCTCCCTTTCTAAATTAGTGACAGACGTGCAGTACGATCTCTCCGACTATGCCAGAGAGGATTTTTTTAGAGCCTACACTACAGATTTATCTTTACTGATTGCCATGAAAGATTTCGGTTTGAAGCAGCATATTATCGAAAATACCCTCCTGGCCAATACAAAAGGAGGCTTATATGAATGCCTAATAGCGGATATGCTCATCAAAAAAGAACTCCCCCTTTATTTTTACAAAAACGAAAGTAGTAAAAAAGAAATTGACTTTTTAACACAAAAAGAGGGAGAAATTTGGGCTATCGAGGTCAAAAGCGGACAGAGTAGAGCAAATTCTTTAAACTGGCTGATAAATCAGAAGCATGTTTCCAGAGCTTATAAATTTCATGACGGAAACATTGGCGAAGAAGGGGGCGTTCTATCTATGCCCCTCTATATGGCGATATTTTTATAAGAAGGGAAGGAAAATGTATGTGGTGGGAAGAATGCAAAAGTATAGAAGCAAAGATTATTGCCATGCGAAGGGACTTACATAAAATCCCGGAGCTTGGCTTTCATTTGCCAAAAACCCGAGAGTATGTCACTCAGCAATTAGATGAAATCGGCATTCCCTATCGGCTTTCTGAAAAGGACAGCAGTATTATCGCCACTTTAAAGGGAAAACAGCCCGGAAAAGTTCTGGCTCTTCGGGCGGATATGGATGCCCTGCCCATAACAGAAGATACTGAGCTCCCCTTTTGTTCCGAGCATAAGGGTTGTATGCACGCCTGCGGTCATGATGCCCACACGGCTATGCTGTTGGGCGCTATACGAGTTCTCTATCCCCATCGAGAGGAACTGAGCGGAGAAATTCGTTTTCTCTTTCAAACCGCTGAAGAGCAGGCAAAGGGGGCTACTGTTTTGCTGGAAAAAGGCGCTTTAGAAGGGGTAGATGCCATTTTCGGCATGCATATCGGAAGCATCTTAGGCAAGGATATTCCCAGTGGTACTATGGTCTGTGTCCCCGGCCCGGTAATGGCGTCCTATGATCGTTTTATCCTGGAGGTGCAGGGTGTGGGGTGTCACGCCTCCACTCCGGAGAAAGGCATTGACCCCATCAACATTGCCGCCCATATTGTATTGGCTTTGCAGGCGATTCCCTCCAGAGAAATTGCCGGAACGGAGCCAGCCATTCTCACCATCGGCCTGATTCAGGGTGGAGAGCTCTACAATGCGATTCCCTCCACTGTACGAATTGAAGGCACCACCCGAGCTTTTCAGGAAGATGTGCGGCAAAGACTGGCAAAGCGTATCAAGGAAGTTTCAGAAAATACTGCCAAGGCCTTTGGAGGAAGCGTAAGCCTCACCATGGACTTTGGTGCACCGCCAGTTACCAATGATTCGGATTTGACTGCATTGGCGCAGGGCTGCCTCAGAGAAGTTTTTCAGGATAAGCTCCTGACCCACATAAACAAGCCCAGTATGATCGGGGAGGACTTTGCCCTATACCAGCAGAGCGTTCCGGGATGCTTTTTGTTTTTAAGCTCCTCCAATCCGGAAAAGGGAACCGATTACCCCCACCACCACGCCAAGTTTACCGTGGATGAGGATGTTCTTTGGAAGGGAAGCGCCGCTTTCGTGGCTCTGGCGGAAGGTTTTCTAAAATCACTACCACCCGTCAAACGGGTGGTTTGCTCGAGCTATAAGCCCCTGCTACTGGCCAGCGTCTAAAGGCGCTGGCTTTCATTTTGGGCTATGGGAAGTTTGCTTTGCACCTTCCCACAGCTCCATTCAAGCCATATTGCGTTTGACTCGTCGCTACCCCATAAAGGGGTATGGGTACTACTGCACTTTAACCCTTAAAAAGGGTCTTCATATTCTTTAACACTTAGTTTATCCAAAAGCTATATCGTGTTTTTTTCTTGATCTTGGATATACTTTTTTTATTGTGGCTTCATTTAAACCTACTGTACTGACATAATAGCCTTCGGCCCAGAAATGTCTGTTCCCAAATTTGTATTTAAGATTTGCGTGTTTATCAAATATCATCCAGGCACTTTTTTTCCCTTTAAATAGCCCATAAAAAGAAGAAACACTAATCTTAGGTGGAATACTAACCAGAATGTGTACATGGTCCGGCATTAAATGCCCTTCTATAATCTCCACTCCTTTAAAGGCGCAGAGTTGCTTTGATAATATCCCGAATATCTGACTTATATTGATAATATTATTTTTTTCGCCTATACTTCGGTGTGAAGACGATATGATATTTACACATCCATTTCGTATGTGCTAATGCATATTCTTTTTCGTCATAAAAATCACCTTCCTTTTCTGCAATATAGCTTGAACAACTTTATTGTATAAGGAAAGGTGATTTTTGTATAACAAGTGTTTCCCACCCGCATAGCGGGTGGTTTTTTGTATCAGAGCTAACATTTTTCAAATGTCAGCTCCGATACTGGCTAAAGTCCATTAACGAGATATCGCACACTACGCGAGCGATACTCGTTAAGAATGCAAAAAGCGACTTCCTTGGGAAAAATCCCTTGAAATCGCTTTCTTTAATCATAAGCGGCATTACGCGTAACTCTTATGATAAATGATTTACATGTATCTTTTTCAAAAAGGTATTGCTTTATCGCCAAGTAATGGGCTTGGTTCTATCCGGAATAATCTCAATCCAGTATCCATCCGGGTCTTCGATGAAATAAATTCCCATGCCATGATTTTCAAAACAAATGCATCCCATCTTTTCATGCCGGTCATGGGCCGCACCGATATCCACAGTCCTAAGAGCCAAATGGAACTCCTGCTCTCCCCAAGTCATAGGCTTCTGTTCTATTCTTCAGATAGGTTAACTCCAAACGAAAAATCCGTAGAATCATCTCCCAGATACACGATGATAAAAATCATCCTGCTCATTTCTGCTTAATTCATGTAAGTCCAGCGCTTCCTCATAAAAGCGCATACTTTCTTTAAATCCAGCACATTGAAATTAAAATGATTAAATGAAAAATCGCTCATTGCTTCCCCTTTTCCGTTGTCCTTCAACTATTCTGTCTGTCCATCTCCGCAAGTGTTTCCTTAGGATAACAGAGAAAAACTTCAATGACAAGGAATTCTCAAAGAATAAAGAGAATTTTAGAAACAAATAGGAGAAACTAACGGGGTATCAAAGGGACTATCTCTATCACTATTACTAGCGCTATCGAATCAATAGGTCCGAAGCGGGGCACGCTCTCGCTAACTTCGCCTCATAGGGGTTCTAAGCTTTCAAAGAACAAAAGCTAAGAACCCATGGGCTCAGATTACCCCTGCTTCGGACCTATTGATTCGATACGCTGTTTCATTCTATTTTTCTTAGTCCCTTTGAGACTTTCTTTTTAGTTAAGCCTTCTTTAGGAAGATATGCTCCAAAAATCTCAGGCAGGCATAGATGGTAAAGCCTGCGGCAATGATGGTTTCCAGTAAAACCACCGGTTGCACGGGAGTTTGACAGTTAAATAGTTCCAAAACCTCCTCAGGCCTTGAAAAGCCTGTATTTTTTTGTCAAATTTTTCAAAAATAGTACTAGCTATATTCGGCTATATTTGGTATAATGGGCGCATGGAGGGACTGCGTCATGAAAGTATCTGTATCAAAATCTAAGAATCAGACCATCTATTACCTGAGTAAATCCGTTTGGGTAGATGGTAAATCCACTACTAAGACGATAGAGAAGATTGGTTCGGAAGAGGAACTTCTGAAGGTTTGCGGAGATCTTACTCCGCTGGAGTGGGCAAAAGCAGTACGCTGCCAAACGCTCCGCAGAAGAAAAAGGCTTCAAAAAGACATTATGCTAAGTATTCCTCTTCGACCTTGATTAAGAAAGAAGCTTGCCGTAGCGTAAACGTAGGCTACCTCTTTCTGAAGGATATCTACTATGATTTAAAAATCCATGACATCTGTGCTCAGATTGCCGAAAAGTACAAGTTTGAGTTTGAGTTTGACCTGAATCAAATCCTGTCTATGCTACTTTTTTCTCTAGAATTATTTATCCCGGGTCCAAGAGGTCTTCTCTTGAACTTTCAAAAAAGTTTCTTGAAAAGCCTGACTGCAAGCTCCATCACGTTTACCGTGCACTGGAAATCCTTGCGAAAGAGAATGATTTTTTCCAATCTCAACTTTACAAGAATTCCGAAATGGTACTGAATCGGCAGAAAAAGAGTTCTTTACTATGACTGCACTAACTATTACTTCGAGATTGAGGAAGCGGATGATTTCAGAAAATATGGCCATTCCAAAGAAAACCGTCCGAACCCGATTGTACAGATGGGGCTATTTATGGATGCTGATGGTATTCCACTCACCTTCTCCCTCTTTAATGGAAACGAGAATGAACAACCTTCCATGAAACCATTGGAGAAAAAAAGATTCTTTCTGACTTTGGGATGACGAAGTTTATTGTTTGTACAGATGCAGGACTATCATCAACTTCGAACCGTGTCTTCAACAACACTCCGAACCGGAAATTTGTTACCACGCAGCCAATCAAAAAGCTGAAAGGATATCTCAAGGATTACTGTCTCGATGAAGACGGTTGGCACCTTATCGGAGATAAAAAAGAGTACAAGCTCAGTGAATTAGATGAGGTCGAGAATTACGAGAAGACTTTCTATAAAGACCGATGGATTAATGAAGACGGTCTGGAGCAACATCTCGTTGTAACCTTCTCCTTCCAATATCGGGACTATATGAGAAAGATACGGAACCGTCAGCTTGAACGTGCTGAAAAGCTCGTCGAAAATCCTTCTTCTGAATAAAAAGCGACCTAACGATCCCAAGCGTTTTTATTCATCAGAATTACTGTACTTCGACGGTGAACTTGCAGACAAGATGATTCCTTCGATAGATGAAGATGTTGCCACAGAGGAGAAACGTTATGACGGTTTCTATGCCGTATGCACAAACCTGGAGGATGATGTAGCAACGATTATGAGTATCAATCAAAAGAGATGGCAGATTGAAGAATGCTTCCGGATTATGAAGAGTGAATTTCAAGCCAGACCGGTATATCTCAGCAGAAAAAGATCGAATCACGGCACATTTCATTACCTGCTTCACCGCACTGATTCTTTATCGCATTCTGGAAAAGAAGTTAGCGAGAGCTATACCACTGAAAAACATCATAAGAACACTGAAGGAAATGAACATGCTGATAGCTCCCGGTGAAGGATATATCCCTGAGTATACACGAACTAACCTTACAGACAAACTCCACGACACATTTGGTTTTAGAACGGATTACGAGATTGTATCTCAAAGAGATATAAAAAAAGATTTTAACAGCAACGAGAAAGTAGAAATATTGCTAGTATTCAAAAGAAATAAGAGCTCATAAATGGCGTAATTACGCCGTTTATGGGCTCTTGACTCTTTCTCAACTGTCAAACTCGGGATTCTGTCTGTCCATCTCCGCAAGTGTTTCCTTAGGATAACAGAGAAAAACTTCAATGACAAGGAATTCCCCAAAGAATAAAGAGAATTTTAGAAACAAATAGGAGAAACTAACGGGGGTATCAAAGGGACTATCTCTATCACCATTACTAGTGCTATCGAATCAATAGGTCCGAAGCGGGGCACGCTCTCGCTAACTTCGCCTCATAGGGGTTCTAAGCTTTCAAAGAACAAAAGCTAAGAACCCATGGGCTCAGATTACCCCTGCTTCGGACCTATTGATTCGATACGCTGTTTCATTCTATTTTTCTTAGTCCCTTTGAGACTTTCTTTTTAGTTAAGCCTTCTTTAGGAAGATATGCTCCAAAAATCTCAGGCAGGCATAGATGGTAAAGCCTGCGGCAATGATGGTTTCCAGTAAAACCACCGGTTGCATGAAGGCAAGGCTCATTCCCATTTTCCCTAAAACCATCACGCTTTGCTTTGTAGCAATAGCGGAAATAACGAAGGGGAAGGTGAAGGCTGCATAGCTTGGGTAGAAGGGGAGCTTCAGGAAGGAAATGCTCTTTGCCAGGGCAAAAAGGTAAATCACGGAGGTTGCCACCAGTAAGAAGAGTACAAATCCCTGATTCTTCTCTGCAAAGGCCTGATTATAGCCGGCAGTGCAAAGAGCCATAGGAGCTGCATAGATCATCATTAAAGGCTTTGCAGGTTCCGGTACCGGCATTTTCAGGTAACGCTTAGAAACCACCACCAAAAGAATCAGCAGGGCGATAAAGCCGAAGTAAAAGATTCCCTGTCCCAAAGCCTGCATTTTATAAGCAGGAGAGGTAAGGGATGCCACAACGATTCCCACGTAAACGATATACCATACCGTATGAACATTTTTCTCCTCAAAGTGTAAAACGTAGGTCTTAGTGAAATAGAGGAGTAAAAGAACCTGTAAGAGGATGGCTACACACCATAAGGGGAAAGCAATTCCCGGAACAAAGGGCTTTGCATACACGGAAAACAGCATTAAAGCCATGGGGAAGGTGGCGGTAACACCGGCACCAATGGGATTACTGAATTCTTCTTTGAGTACTTGTGGAAAGAAAATCGCCTTACACAGAAGAAGAAGGAGCAGTACAAAGGCTACTCCTCCAAAAATCAGGCGAATTCCCTCACCGTAGGACTGTAATAAATTTCCCAAAGCCGCCATTCCCAAAATGACACCGGAAATAGCCAAGGGGACTCTTTTGATTTTTTCCATACTTCCTCCTTATACCACTTCTTTTACAGGTGGAAGGTAAGGTGCTTCCAGACCCTTAATAGGCTCGGAATCAACATTTTCAACGCCTAACTCTCTGCAAAGAATCTCTGCAACCTTTCCGGCGCAAAGTCCTGTGAAAGCAATACACTGCTTCTTATGCTCTCCCCCTGCCATATCAAAGCCTCTGGTAAGAACACGGCAGCAAGCGGCATGCTTAGCATTGGAATCTCTGAACCAATCGTGTAATTCCTTGGACAATGCCATCAAAGCATTTACCTTTGGATCCTTAGGACCGTCCGGTGTTGTTCTACCGAAGAACATACCAAGGGCAAGGATTCCGCCGTTTAAAGCTCCGCACATACAGCCGGAACGACCTGCTCCGATAGACATACCGGAAGACATGGCAATAACGGACTCCGGAACATCTGCCTGGAAAGCATCACGGATTACGGACATTACCGCCTCACAGCAGAAGTATCCGCCGGCATACTGCTCCTCTGCCTTTCTCTGTACTTCCTGAGGGCTTACCTTCGTTGCATGATAAGTAACAATAGACTCCATATTTTTCTCCTTCTTTAGCGTCTTTCCCGGTCTTATTTCAGAAAAACAGAATCTCTTTTCGCAAAATTTCTTTCGCTTTCAAGATAAAAAAAATTTTCCCTTCGGATAGGCTCTTTCCGGTCTATAAAAGGAAAATGTTTTACGCTCACTTCTGTTTCTCGGAAAAGTAATTTTGAGGAAAGACAATGATGTGTATTCTTCTCCGACCGCATCTATTTTTATCTAAGGAAGGGGGTAAAGTCTAATTTTTGAATTCTTATAAAACTCTCTTTTTATGTGTTTTTACTATAATTAATCTTTTAAGGAATTTGCATAAAATCTCCTTCCTTATGCACAGAAGCTTTTTCTTTTCTTTCCGGCTTCTTTTGGGAAAAATCCTTGTATTTCTTATAGATAGCAAAAACCCGGCGTTTCCGTCGGGTTCTCTGCTGTATAGAGTAGTAAGGGTCGATTAAACCTGTTCGCCAATTTTTAGGTCGAATCCTTATCGATTCGAGTAAGGCAATTCTACCCCATTTCTCCCGGCTTGTCAATTCTTTTTCAATCCTATTTTGGGCATTTTATCCTGTTTTCTTCATTAAAATAATTATCAATTTGAGCTTTTTGCATAAATCGGTTTTATGCATAGATATAAATGAAATATACCGTCCTTTTTCGCTTTAAAAGGGTATATTTTTTCGTTGCTTGCCGGCTCATTTCAAAAAGTCGGTTTAGCTGGTTTTTTCATCTGCCCTTAGGCATTTTTCAGAAGGAGAATTAGCCAACTTTTATCTGCTTTAAGCATTTTCAGAAGGAGAATTAGCCAACTTTTATCTGCTTTTAAGCATTTTTCAGAAGAAAGCTCTCTGCTTTCCTTTTTCTTATACCAATCCTTTCCCAGCATGATTCTACTGATCAGCATGGAGGCCACCGTATCGCCGCAGGAATTCAATAAGGTACATCCGGCGTCAAAAAGCTGGGTCAGCATCAGCATCATAGGCAAGGCCTGTGGCGGAAAAACCGAAGGCCGCAAGAATCATGGTTTCCATCGCAGCTCCGCCACCGGGTACGGAGGAAACTGCCACACTGGCTACTACGGATACCACTATCGCATAAAGATAATCTCCTATTCCATGGAAGGAATGGCCGAAAAGAGCGGAAACCAATAAAAATCTCATACACTGTCGCAAGACATGCTCCATCCATGTGGCAGGTGGCTCCGGTAGGAATTACTACTGAGAAATCTCTCTCGAACGCCCAGTTCGTCACAGGATTCCAGCTGTAAGGGAATGGCTGCGGCAGAGCTTCTGGTTCCCAATGCCGTTAATGCCGGAAGAAAAATTACCCGGAAGAAATTTTTCACTCCCCAGGGGCCTGCTGCCAGAAAGGCATAGAAGCCAAGGAAAAGGAAGAAATATACGATAACCGTGGGATAAAAAGGTAAGTAAGGCTCTTCCATAGGTTTTAATCAAATCCATTCCATAGGTACCGGTTAAATCCGCAAAATAGGCCCCGATTCCAATGGGGGCCAGCTTCATTAAAAGAGAAACCATCTTATAAAAGACCTTGGACCACTGACTGAGGAAATTGGCAACGTATTCGCCTTCCTTTCCCATTAGAGAAACTGCCATTCCGGTAAAGATGGAAAAGATAATTAAAGGAAGGATGTGGGCCCGGCTGATGACCAGGGGGAAGTCGGAAACCGTGAACATGTCTACAACCTGCGTAGCCATATCCGTTTTCTTGATTTCCTCTACCGCCTCCGATACCAGATTCAAATTGGTATCCAGTCCCACAAAATGCACTACGGTAAACATCAATATAGCCGCGATAGCTGCGGTACCCACAAAAATCAGAATCAGGTAAAAAAGCAATTTTCCTACCTTATTGGTATCCGATACGTTGGCAATGGAGGCGGAAATAGAGAAGAAAATCAGCGGTACCAGGAGGGTAAACAAAAGATTTAGAAAAATCTGTCCCACCGGCTTTAAAAATGCCACCTTCTCCCGAAATACCAATCCTAAAACAGCACCTATCGTTACACACAGCAGGAGAAGCAGCGGTTCCTTATATGCTCCAAGCCCTCCCTTATTTTGCGGGTTCTGTTGCGAGCTGCCTTCTCTCTCTACATCTGCGCTGTTCTGCGACATCATTCCACTTTCCTCTACTATCTCTTTGTTTTCTCCCATAGACTCTCCCTTCTTTCAACCAATCACCCTTACACTCCACACTTACGACATTTCCGCCAAAGAAATCCTGTATTTTTACTGATATGATTAGTGAAATCATTACAATTTTATACTACTTTTTAATATTTTTATTCAAAAAGCTTTTTGCAAGATAAAAATTTTTCCAAAGCTTTTTCAAACATTTTCCTGCTCTTCTGTTTCACAATTCTTCTCACTCTATTTCTTTTTCAAAAATGGAGTAAGATAAGTATCGTAGTGTAAGAAAGCTAAGCACCGGCAGCAATGAAAGTAATGGCGGTAATGCTATAATAGCTTTAATGAAAGTAATGGCGGTAATAAAAGTAATGGCGGTAATGAAAGTTATGAAAGTTATGACTGTAGTGAAATACAAAAAGCGTTGAAAGGAGTTTCTATGAAAAAGGTACTTGCATTTTTTGCGGAAGGCACGGAAGAAATTGAATGTTTAATGGTGGTGGATATTTTACGAAGAGCAGGTGTTTCGGTGGAGCTTATTGCAGTTGCTCCGGATAAGCTCGTGAAGGGCTCCCACCAGATTACCATCCTCTGTGATAAGAATATTTCCGAGCTTACGGAAAATGATTTTTCCGCCGCAGATTTACTTTTCTTACCCGGTGGAATCCCGGGCGTTCCCCACTTAGAGGAAAATAAAAGCCTGCTGGAAGCTTTGCAAAAGCAGTTCCAAGCAGGAAAGCGATCTGGCCGCAATCTGTGCCGCACCCGGCATTTTCGGCCGTCTGGGATTTTTGAAAGGGCAACACTTCACCTGCTATCCGGGCTTTGAAGAAGGCATCTCCGATGTAGACGGCGCAAAATGGAGCGGAAAAGCCGTGGAAGTCGGAAAACAGATCATCACCGGGAGAGGAATGGGCGTCGCTTTAGATTTCGCTTTGGCACTGGTGGAAAGACTGGAAGGTGCTGAAAAGGCCGCCCAGGTAAAGAAAGGGGTACAGCACCCCGAATGCATTTAGACTACATTTAGAATGCGTTTAGAGCTTTCAAGTATCGTAAAAAGGCGAAGCAATAAATTCACCTAGGTTTTCTATAGGATAGGGATGAAATGAGAAAAGACACTTAACCCGCTCTACTTACTAGGTATCCAAGAGTGGAAGCAATGAAAAAACAGTGCAGTTACAGGGGTAAGCTTTCCTATTAGAGGTTCGGAATAAGGGGTAATCTGAGCCCGTCAGTTCTTAGCTTTTGTTTTGTAAAAGCTTAGAACTGCTACGTGGCGAGGTTAGCGAGAGCGTGCCCCTGTTCCGAACCTCTAATGAAGAAAGCGACTCATGAAACCTCTTTTTTCTTTGCTTCCCCCTTTTCTATCATCCGATCCACCTGTAACTTAATCAGGCTGGCAATGGGGGCTGCCAGGAAGATTCCTAAGACTCCCCCCACTGCGCCTCCGATAATCAAAGAGATAATCACCAGCAGAGGATGAATGTCTATACTGTTGGAGAGGAGTCTTGGGTTAATCACATTTCCATCCAAAGTCTGAATTACAAAGAGGGCTAAGATAGCCGGCAGCAATTTAGAAAAATCCCCGTAAAGTGTGCACACTAAAACAGTGGTTCCATAGGCTACAAAGAGGCCCACATAGGGAATCAGATTTCCGATTCCGGTAAGTATTCCAATCGCCAGAGCATAGCGAACCCCCACAAGGCTCAAACTGATACTCACCAAAAAGGCCATGATAATGCCGTCAATGAGCTGTCCCCGAATATAGCCGGAAAAGGCTCTGTCCGCATCCTTTAAAAAGCCCCGAAAAGCTAAAACTCTCTTCTCGCCAATCAGCAGGCGAAGAATTCTCTCCCAGTACAGGGCTATCTTTACCCCATCCGCCAGAAAATAAATGGAAAAAATTATGCCAAAGAGCAAGTTGCCAACTAAGCTTCCCATATTTCCCACGGAAGAAAGGAAGTTGCTTCCCAGATTTTGTACAAAGCTTAGGAGCTTGGCCAGGAAGGTCTGTACTCCTTCCTGCAGATTATTTCCCGCAATAGGAATCTCCAAAATTCTCCGATTCAAGTCATCATAAAAATTCTTTAACAGAAGGAGCATTCCTTCCAGTCCTTTTACAAAATCTTCCCCCTGAACCAGATGGATATTCTTGGTAAAAACGGATACCAGCAAGGAACCTAAAAAGACTAAAAAAAGTAAAATCAAAAGATAGCAAAGCAGGATACCCAGGTTTTTTCGAAGCTTTTCTTTTTGTTTGAAAAGCGGAATTTTCCCCAGAAATCTTTCCAGCATGGAACATAGGGGACTGAGCAAATAGGCCAGTGCAAAGCCTAAGAGGAGAGGAGAGGTGACCTGAGATAACCAGGAAAAATGCGCTGTCCATAAAGAAGGGAGACCTTCCAGATGATCCACTACCCGACTCCCAAGATGATACAGGAGAGCCGTCAGCAGTACATACACCGAAATCATCAGGTATTTTTTATTCCATAAATCTTTCCAATTCATTTCTATATTTCCTACTTCCCTACTCTTCTACTATTTTGCTTTAACCGCGCTTTGTTTTTAGCTACTTTTTTACTTGAACTGCATTTTTACTTTATCTGCTGTAATTGCTTTAACTGCGCCTTTTCCTCTAAGCAGAAGTTTTACTTGAACCACCGGCTTTGTTCCGGCTATTCTATTTCCTTATCTTGTCCGAACAAAAATTCTACCGTTTGCCTTTTGGTACGTGTCCTGCTCCTACAAAGAATACCAGTGTCAGAATCGTTACCACATAGGGAATCATGGAAAGCAGGTGCGGAGACACCATATTGCCGGATCCAAGGAGTGCACGTAGTCCGGTGCAAAGTCCGAAAATCAGACAGCCCAGGAAGGTTCCCTGGGGAGTAAACTTTCCGAAAATCACCGCCGCAATGGCGATAAAGCCCTGTCCCTACGATAACGGAGGGGCGGAACTGGGATACGGTAGCCAAGGTCACAAAGGCTCCTCCAAGGCCGGACAAAAAGCCGGAAAGAATCACTGCAATGTAGCGAACCTTATAGACATTGATTCCCAGAGTTTCACAGGCCCAGGGATGCTCTCCTGCTGCCCGAAGTCGCATGCCGTAACGGGTTTTAAAGAAAACAAACCAAAGTACAAGTACCAGCAGAAAGCTAAGATAAGCCACGGAATAGGTGCTTACCACATTGTACAGGAAGGAGCCGGAGGCAAATTTTCCTTCAAACATCTTGGGAAGCTTTGCGGACAAGTCCAATGCGGGTGAGTCCGAAGAATTGTCAAAAATTGCCTTACAGAGGAAAACCGCAAAGCCCGGTCCGATAAAGTTAATGGCCGTTCCCGCAATGGTTTGATCCGCATGAAGGGATACGCAAACCACCGCATGAATCAAGCCAAGAAGGGCTCCGGCACAGCCTCCCGCGAAAAATCCCAGCCAGCCGTTTCCGGTAAAGTAGGCCACACAGGCACCCACAAAGGCACCCAGAGTCATCATACCTTCGATTCCGATATTTACCACGCCGGAACGCTCGGAGCAACAAGAGCCAAGCCCTGCCAAAAGGAGGGGTGGCGTAGAAATCAATACCGCATTTAACAGTAATCCCAGATTATTTAGCATGGCTTTCTCCCTTCTTTTGGAATCCTCTCTGTACCAGATTTTTAATCACCGGTGTGATGGCGATGAAAATGATGATGGTTCCCATGATGATGCTGACTACTTCCGCAGGAACATCCACCGTGGTTAATTTGTTTCCGCCATACTTCATGGCGCCATAGAAAAGACCGGAGAAAATGCAACCAAGAGGGTGGGTTCCTCCAATTAGCGCCACCGTAATGCCCTGGAAGCCATAGCCCTCCTGGGCGGCAAACATGGAGACACGCTCAGACATACCCAGGATTTGCACTGCTCCGCCAAGACCTGCCAGAACACCGGATAAGGACATGGAAAGCAGGAAAACTCTCTTGGAATTAATTCCTCCATACTCCGCAGCACTGCGGGAATAGCCCACCGCCCGAAGCTGATAGCCAAAGGTGGTTTTTGCCAGAATAAACCAAATCAGGAAGGCAAAAAGCAAAGCCAGGGGCACACCGGCATGAAGCTCCGCTCCTCCCGCAAAGGGAATGAAGGACTGGGGAATCTTCATGGAGGCGGAAGCTAAAATATTCTTACTGGCCTCCGCTCCCTGGTCGGTATGGATTGTCTTTAAATTCACCACATAGTTGGAAAAATAGAAGGCAATCCAGTTAAACATAATATAGGACAGTACCTCATTGATACCCTTTTTCACCTTAAGAAGGCCTACCAGAAAGCCCCACAAAGCTCCGGCAAGAGCCGCTACCACAAGACAGAGAAGCACATGGAGAGGCGCGGGCAAAGGAAATAAAATGCCCACTACAACCGCTGCCAGACTGCCCATAACAAACTGTCCCTCTGCACCGATATTAAAAATTCCGGTACGGAAGGAGAAGGCAACGGATAAGCCCGTAAAAATCAGGGGTGCTCCGTAAATGATGCTGTAAAACATAAACTTCGGTTTTCCGAAAACACCCTGATACAATTTTCCATAGGCCTTCACAGGGGAAACCCCGATGGCCTGCAATAAAACAGCCCCTACCAAAAAGCCGATGGCGATGGAAAGAAGGGTGTACAGCAAAGAACTTTTCAATATTTTCTCTTTCATACTTACTCCTTTCCTCCTGCCATATACAGTCCCAAGGTATACTCATCCGCCTCATTTCCGGCAAAGCTCTTCTGAATATTTCCGGAGAAAATAACGCCGATGCGATCGGATAAGCCCATAACCTCCTCCAACTCAAAGGAAATCAAGAGAATTCCCCGTCCTTTATTTCTTTGCTCCACCAGATATTTATGTACAAACTCAATGGCTCCCTACGTCCAAACCTCTGGTGGGGTTAAAGGCAATGAGAAGGGACTTGTCATTTTCCACCTCTCTGGCAATGATTACCTTCTGCTGATTTCCGCCGGAAAGCTGTCCTGCTGCACGGCTTTCACATCCCTTAGGACGAATGTCAAATTTCTCAATCATCTTGGAGGCATGCTCTTCGATGGCCTTTTTCTGTAAAATTCCTCCCTTAGAGTAGGGCGCTTCTCCGTAATTTTTGCAAAATCAGGTTCTCCGCTACGGAGAAGTCCAGTACCAAACCGATGCTTCTGCCGGTCCTCCGGAATACTGGAAAGGCCTGCTTCAAAGATTTCTCTGGGGCTTTTTATGGAAAATGTCCTTTCCTAAAAGCTGAATTTCTCCTCTGTGGCCTGAGCCAGTCCGGTTAAGATTTCCACAAGCTCCGATTGGCCGTTTCCGTCAATGCCGGCAAGTCCCAGAATTTCTCCTGCCCGAACCTCCAGATTTAAGCCCTTTAGGATTTCCACCCCTCTATAGTCCTTGGCGTGGAGATTTTTCACGGAAAGTACCACTTCTCCCGGCTCTTGAGCTTTCTTCTCCACCACTCGATTCACTTTTCTTCCCACCATCATAGCCGCCAGGTCGTCCTCCGAGCAGGAGCATACATCCACGGTATCAATGTATTTTCCCTGCCGGATAATCATACAGCGATGGGCAATGGTTTTGATTTCCTTTAATTTATGGGTGATAATCAGGATGGATTTTCCCGCCTTGGTCAAATGGGAAATAATCTCCATTAACTCATCAATTTCCTGAGGAGTAAGGGAGGCGGTGGGCTCGTCCAGAATCAAAATGTCCGCACCCCCGGTATAAGACCTTCAGAATCTCCACTCTTTGCTGCATGCCTACGCTGATATCTTCCACCTTGGCATCCACATCCACCATCAAATGATACTGTTCGGAAAGCTCCCGAATCTTTTTCTTCGCTCCGTTTAAATCCACGGTAAGCCCCTGCATGGGCTCCGCTCCCAGAATAATATTTTCCGCAACGGTAAAGGGAGGAATCAGCATAAAGTGCTGATGCACCATACCGATTCCCAGGAAATAGCCTTTTTCCAGGGCTATCCATCTCAACCTTTTGTCCACGCACCAGAATTTCTCCGGAGCTTGGGCGAAGCATACCGTAGAGGATGTTCATCAGAGTGGACTTTCCCGCTCCGTTTTCTCCTAAAATCGCAAGGACTTCTCCCTTATGAAGCTTTAGCTGCACATGGTCATTGGCCACGAAATCTCCAAAGCGCTTCACAATGTCCCGCATCTCAATAACCGGTTCCTGCCCTTCATCTCTTCCCATCTTCCAAATGCTCTCCTTCCTCGATTTCCCTTAACTGTCTAATTAAATCAAGATAATGTCCTGCATCCCTTCCTGTTCGGCCAACTCTTTCAAAGCCTTCAGTTCTTCCTCACCGGGACTCTCATAATGCTTATATTGCTCCCGTACGCCAAACTCCCGGTAGGCAATGATTTTGTAGCGGATTTTCTGTCCCTTCCTTACATAGGGAGACAGCTCTTTAGATACCTTCTCCACCGTATCTTTTCCGGAAAAAAGTCCCGGCACCACTACCGTCCTTACCTCAAAGAGTTTATCATATTCTGCCAAAATTCGCATATTTTTTAGAATTTCCCCATTGGAAAAACCGGTAACCCTCTTATGCTCTTCCCCATTATAGGCCTTAATATCCAGCATCACCCCGTCAATGTATGGCAATAAATCTTTTTCATCCTTGGAAAAATCATAATAGCCGTTGGAATCCAATAGAAATCCTATGCCCTTCTTTTTACAGAGCATCCCCAATTCCCGTAAAAATTCCGGATAAAGGGTACACTCTCCCCCAGACACGGTAATTCCCCGGATAAAGGGAAGGTTCTTGGAAGCTTCCTGAAACACCTCCTCCGCACTCATCCGGCGGATTCTGGGGCTGGCATTGTGTGTGCAAGCATGAATACATTGGTCACAGCCGATACATTTTTCCGGAGAAAAGGCTACCCTTCCTTCTTCCCAATAAATGGCCTTGGTGGGACAGCCCGGAATGCAGTCTCCGCAGTGAATACACAGGGCTCTGGTTTCCGGATTATGGCAATACTTACAGTCCAGATTGCAGGCCTGCAAAAATATTGCGGTTCGATTTCCCGGACCGTCCACAGAGCTGAAGGGATAATCTTGTTTACCGGGACTTTGATTTCTGCCTGTCCCCGGTCAGCTCTGATTTCCGGTTTTTCATATTTTTCTTGCTTTTCTATATTTTTCTTGCTGCTCTTTCTTTACTGCTAATTCTTGCATGGTACGAAATTCCTCAATTCTACTATCCTTTGCGGAATGTAAACTCCCTAATTCTACTATCCTCTGCGAGGTACAATCTCCTTCATTCCACTTCCCTCTGGGGGATGTAATGCTCCCTAATCCTACTCTTTCCGGCAAAGCCGAAAATATCTTCTCCCAGTATAACGAAAAAGAGGAAGCTTGAACACGCCTCCTCTTTCGTAAAAACATAATACAATCCTTGAATACTATTAGCGAACCTTACGTTCCAGAATCTTTTCCGTTTTTCAGCAGCACCCAGACCTAAGGCCACGGTGTCCTGCAAAACACTCTTCCCCTGCTTCAGCTTATCCATCTCGGATTTCTTCACCAGATATCCGGTAATACGAATCACGTCGGAATCGTTGGAATAGAAGGAAAGGTAACGAAGGTTCTTTTGGAATGCCCCCTTCATGATATCCAAAACATACTCCGGGTTTTGGTGAATGGTTCTGTCAATGGGGAAAAGGTCTCCCGTTCCGGAGGGGAAGTAATGGTGGAAATGAGACAGAACTTCCATTTGGTCTGCCAGATTCTCCGGCTCCTCTCCGATGGGAATTCTGGTTCCCGGGCTGATTTCCACATCTGTGGAGATACCTACCTGGGCATGGAGGAGGAAATGTCCGTTGCTGACCTCACAATAAGGATTCTTGTGGGCTTCATTAAAGGCAGAGATACAATCCATAATCTCTACTCCCAGCTCCGTTGCCTCCTTGCTGTGGCCAAAACGGCAGTCGCCCTTTCCTTCCTTTTCCAGAAGAATGTTAACCGCCTCAGCCAGACCTACCAAGCCGAACATGGCGGAAAAACGGTCTCTATGGATAAAGCCTTTCTTTCGCCAGGAAGTTATTTTCGAAAAATCCTGACTCTTCCACGATAAAACGAATACGCTCATCCATATAGCGCACACAGAGATCCATGATATAGGGAAGCTCTTTCTCCAGAAAATCCTTTCTATCCTTGGCTCTCTTGGCAATATTGCTTAAGATCAGGCGGACAAGAGTATAGGCTCCGCCTCCGTATGCTAAGCCGTTGTAGCAGGAGGCAATCACATAGTTTCCGGAAAAATCCTTGGTATACATCTTGTGGTTGCAAAAGCTGGGCTTGGCACTGGCCATGGCGCAACGAATAGCTTCAATGGCAAAGTCATCCTCCGTGAGATCCTCGTCATACTTCAAGGTAAGGTTCGGTACCGCATCCTTGGTTTTCCGCCATGGCCCGAAGCAGAAGTCTTCCCGCCTTTGTCGCCTTGGGGCCAATGTTGGCATGGGCAAAGGAATCCAGAATCGTTCTGTCCATCTGAATACAGAAAAGCTTAATCATCTTAAAGGCAAGCTCTTCGTCCATATCCTGCACAAAGGGATCCAGCAGGGTGTCCAGCTGTCCCACATAAACCGGATAATTGGTTACGGAAGGAACATGCTTATAAAAGATTTGCAGAGCGTTAATGGCTTCGTACAAATCCTTGGGAGGCTCTACCTGTAAGAAAGCGGAGCCCTCCCGAAAGAATTTCTCATAATCCGGGATGATATAGCGGGGACGCATAGGGGCATTTCCTTCGAAAAGGTCACAAATGCACTGCTTCTCCGGCTCACAACGTAAAACTTCCAAAAGTCCTTCGGGAAGATCCAGAACAGAGAGAAGGGAGTCCGCATGATTGGCCATCGTGGCTACCTTCTGTTCGTGGGTCAGGCTCTTTGACTTTACCGTTTCCAGCATAGCCTGCCGAGCCGCTTCAACTTTTTCCATGGATATTTCTTTCATTTTCTGTCCTTTCTATTCCCCTGTCTTACTCCTTCAGAAAATTCACATCCCTGTATTCTCTTCTCTGTATTAGCTTTTTGTATTAATTTTTGTGTTAGATTCTTTATATTTTTCTCTGTCCCTAATTCAGCAAATTAGTTATCCAACTCGTAAACATCTCCGTACTTTGCTTCAAAGTCTGCCTTGTTGTTTGGCACCTTCAGCTCGCCGGAAACGATCTTCTTCTTGATTTCTTCTACTTCTTTAACCACTGCAGGATCAATGTTCTCTGTGCCGGGAGCAAGGTCTACACCTTCATCAGCCAATGTGTAGGTCTTTACGCCGCCCTTGATGTTTCCTTCCACCAATTCCTCGGTTACATCAAATACCGCATTGTCCACTCTCTTCATAGCGGAGGTCAAAATGGTCTCGGGAGCGATGGAGCTCTGGTCACTGTCTACACCGATAGCCCAGATCTTAGCTTCCTTACAAGCATCGATTACGCCCAGTCCGGTTCCGCCGGCTACCTGGAAAATAACGTCAGCCCCATTGGTTACCATGTTGTTTGCTGCGGTCTTTCCTGCTGCAGTATCTGCAAAGGAGTTGGCATTGGCCTGTAAAACCTTGGCGTTTACATTGGCATCCAAAACACCGGCAGTGTAGCCGTATCCGAACTGGTTCATCATGTCGGTGGCCATGCCCAAAACGATACCTACGGTATTCTTCTTGGTGGTCTTTCCTGCTACATATCCTGCAAGGTAAGAAACCTGTGCCTGCTCAAACATCAGGGAAGTAACATTGGAAGCATCCGCTAAAGAAGCATCATCTACGATGGCAAACTTTACATCCGGATTGGAAGCGGACTCTGCCTTTAAAGCATCTGCCAAAGCATAGCCGATACAAATGATTAAATCATAGTCCTCATCCACAAAGGTCTCGATATTTGGCTTGTAATCCGCATCGGTCTTGGACTCCAGATACTTTGCCTCTATACCAAGCTCCTTCTGTGCTCTCTGTAAGCCTTCCCAAGCAGACTGGTTGAAGGAGCTGTCATTTACTCCTCCCTACGTCGGTAACAATACCAACCTTCAGGCCCTTTCCGGAAGATGCATCCTTCTTTTCCGCCTTGCTCTCCTCCGCCTTCTCGGAACCGGCCTCTGTGCCCTTCTCGGAACCCTGCTCGCTAGCTTTGGCACTTTCCTTCTTCTCTCCGCCGGAAGCACCGCAAGCCGCTAAGCTTAGTGCCATGGTCAAAGCCAGGAATGCCGCAAAGATTCTTTTCTTCATTTCTCGTCCTCCTTAGATGAAGTCTTTTCTATCCGCCGTTTCCCTCCGAAGCCCTTGGCAAATTATAAAAGACTTGTCACATGTACTCTCCCATTATAGGGAAGAAAGAATACGGTGACAAGTCAGTTCCTTTGTTTATTTTGCTTGAAAAAATAGAGAAGATGAACAAAAGCCTATTCCGGAAAATGAGAAAGCAAAAACTCTAAAAATCCTTTCAGGTTCAGATTTCCTTCCCATAAACGCCCCAGAATATAATTTAGCAGACTAAAGCCCACGAAGCAGAATCCGAAAAACAGGAATAAGCTTAGGGCGAAAACGCTGTATAAAAAGCAGATTTTCAGCACCTTTCCGCTTTGACCGTACTCTATTTTCAGAGCTGTATAATCCAACACAATGCCCAAGGGTATGCCCAAAAGAAACAGAAACAAAGAAAATAGGGGAAAGCCCAAAAGCAGGGAAAAGAAGGATAGACTTGCTAAAAGGTAGAGCGCCAACCTTCCCCTGGTAAAGAGATAAAACAAGGAGGAAAAGCTTCTTCCCTCTGAAAAAAACAGAACCAGGAAGAAGGGTAAGAGCAAAAAGCTTAAGGCATAGAGCAGGGAAAACTGAAGAGAAGCTGCCGGATTTCCATTGGAAAGGTATAAGCCGATGAAAAACATCAGAAGCAAGCTGATAGTAAAAAGCAGAGAGGTACTTTTATGTCCTGTCTTTTCCTTCTCCTTCAGCATCGCTTCCTCCGGATCCGCCAGGTACTCCCGGATTTCTCCCCGTAAAAGCTTCGGTGCCTGCAAAAATTCCTTGATTGCTCCGGAGGAAGGAAGGGCCGGAGAAAAGAAGGAAGAACGAGCCTCTACAAAGACCGGTATCCCTTTCCTTTCGGAAGCTTCTTCAATAACAACGGCCTCCGAATCTTCTGAATGAATCGATTTTTCCTCTTCCGAAGCATTCAAATTCTCCTCTTCTAAGGCTTCCTCTTTTGCATTACCCGGGTTCTCCTTTTCTAAAGCGTCCTGCTCTTGTTCCGTATATTCTTCCGAAGCTTCCTGCAGCGTTTCACCCGCTTCTTTTACACTCTGTTCCTCGAAGTTCGGTTCTCTTGTCTTTTCCTGTTTTTCCTGTTTTTCCTGTAAAGACATTTCTAAAGCCGCAATCCTTGCCTCCAGAGCCTGCTCTCTTTCCTGCCTTTTGCCGCTTTTTTTCTCCGCCTTCTTTTCCGCTTTTTTTGCTGCTTTTTCTTTCTTAACAAATGCTTCTTCCCCTTCCGGCTTTTCTCCTTTTTTCTTCCCCATTACACCGTAAATCCCTTCTTCCGCTCTTTTCCTAAAACTTCTGTCCCATATTGTAGCCTAGTTCTTTTGTCTTGGAAAGAGCTTCCTCCGTAATCCCGGATTTCCATTCTTCCCTTGACTCAATTTTTTCATTCAAAAGGAATAGGGAATAGTACATCAAGAAGCAACTTTGCATCCATTTCACTTTCGAAACAGCAATTCATCCATTTCAACAAAAATGTGGATAAGTCCTTTGTACATTTTCCCAAAAATGGGATTTTAAGAGGACTTATCCACAAAAATTACACTTTTACACATTGCTAAAGCTCTTTTTCTGCCTTTTTTGCTTTCGATAAATTCAAAAAAATCCGAAAAAGTTACGATATTCTTACTTTTCCCCATTCTATTTCTTTTTAAGAGCAGCTCTTAGGAAAGAAGATTCTGATAATTTCCCAGGAAGCTTTTCATTCTTTCCTGCTCCGAAGAAAAGACCTCCTCCGGGCTTCCCTCACAGATCACTTCTCCATCCGCCATAAAAAGGATGCGGTCGGAAATGTCTCTGGCAAAGGTCATTTCATGGGTAACAATCACCATGGCCATCTTCTGTCCCTTTAGGGAGCGAATCACGGAAAGCACTTCTCCCGTAAGCTCCGGATCCAGTGCAGAGGTTGGTTCATCAAAAAATAAAATCTTCGGCTCTAATGCCAGGGCTCTGGCAATGGCCACCCTTTTGCTTTTTGTCCGCCGGAGAGGGAGTAGGGATACTGCTCCGCCTTTTTCCAAAAGCCCCATTTGGGAAAAGCACCGCTTTGGCTTTTTTCTTCCGCTTCTTCCTTTGTTTTTCTCTGCACGTGAATCAGGGGATCCATCACATTTTTCAAAACCGTCCAATGGGGAAAAAGATTGAAGTTCTGAAACACCAGGCCGAAAAGCTTTTTGGCCTCTTCCTTTTCTTCCTTCGTTGCCTGTTTTTTCTGCCCTTCCGTCAACGAAAAAATCGCCTTTCCGTCGTAGAAAAGCTCTCCTCCCTCCGCCTTTTCCAGGAGGGTGGCAATGCGAAGCAATGTGGACTTTCCGGAGCCGGAGGGTCCGATGATGCTGAGCACCTCGCCCTCCTTACAGGACAGGGAAATTCCTTTCAGAATTTCCTCTCCTGAAAATGCCTTTCGGATATTTTTCATTTCTAAAATCGCCATGCCGCTCTCCTATAGATTGCTCTTATTGATAATAGCTTCTCTTCTTTTCCATCCGCTCCTATTGATAATGCCCTACCTTCTATTCCGTCCGCTCTTATTGATAATAGGCCATCTTCTTTTCCATCTGTTCCATAATAAAGGCTACCACAAAATTGAAAATGTAGTATAGCACTCCTGCCATAATCAAGGGGAACATGGAGCTTTGGGAAGAGGACAGCGCCTTTGCCTGGGTAAACATTTCCATAACAGAAATGGAAAAGGCTAAAGAGGTATCCTTTACCAGAGAAATCACCTCGTTGGTAATGGAAGGAAGAATCTTCTTCCAAACCTGGGGAAGGATAATGCGGAAGAAACATTGCATTTTGCTGTAGCCGAGAATTTCCGCCGCCTCATACTGCCCCCGGTCCATGGATTGAATTCCGGAACGATAGATTTCCGCAAAATATGCCGCATAATTCAGGATAAAGCCGATATATACCGCCGTCATGCGGTAACCCGGATGGAGACTGACTTTGAAAATGTAATAGGGGCCGTAATACACCATAAAAAGCTGTAGCATTAAGGGGGTTCCCCGCATAAAGGAAATGTAGATCTTGATGATTCCCGAAATCAGGGGATTCTTATGCATTCTGCCAAAGGCCACCAAAAGACCTAAGGGCAAAGAAAAAAGGAGGGTTATGGCGAAGATTCCCAGACTCACCAGCAATCCTTCTCCCAGCTTCCACAGCACCACAGTCCACTCCATTTTTTCTCCCCTTTTCGTTTTTATTAGTTTTTTTCTATACTACTCTATTGATTTCGTCTTATTCTATTGATTTCGTCTTTCTCTCTTAATCCATTCACTCTATTGTGTTTGTGAATGTTCCGTACTACTCTCTGCAAAACGCCTTTATTTACCGTTTCAAAATTTTGTTTTTCCTATTGTAAGATAAAACCTTCCGTTGTGCCAAACCATTTTTCATTGATTTTATCAATTACGCCTTCTTCCTTCATTTCCAAAAGGGTTTTTCTTCACTTTATCCGCAAGTTCGGTGTTCCCCTTCTTGAAGCCGATGCCGTACTGCTCCTCTGTAAGACTTTTCGGAAAGAACCTTGGCCTTCTTTTTAAAAGTCTTAATCTGGTATTCCGCCACTACGGAATCCATACAAATGGCATCACAGGCACCGGATTCCAAATCCATCATGGCATTCTGGTAGTCTCCCACCTCGGTGAGGCTGCCGAAGCTATCCTTTAAGCTCTTATTTTCCTCCCGGTTCAATGCGGTAAGTCCGGTGGAGTCCTTCTGTACCTCTACCGCCTTTCCCTTTAAATCGGAAAGACTGCTGATGTCACTGTCTTCTCTTACCACAAAGACCTGCTTTATTGGCTAAGTAAGGTCCCACAAAGGTATAGCTGTCCTCACGGCCTTCCATACCGAAGCCGTTCCAGATGCAATCAATGTTTCCGGAATTTAATTCCAAATCCTTGGCATCCCAGTTAATAGGCTTGGGCACAAAGGTCAAATCCAATCTCTTTGCCACTTCCTCCGCCAGCTCCAGGTCGTAGCCGGTGTAGTTTCCGTCCTCTCCTACAAAGCCCATGGGAGGAAATTCCTGGTCAAATCCTACGGTAAAACTTCCGTTACTTCCCTCAAGCTTTGCCTCCGCCTTCTCCGTGCCGGCCTGCTCACTGCCTGCCTGCGTGCTTCCGCCTTCCTTTGTTCCCGCTTCACTACCGCTTGTACTTTTTCCTCCGCAAGCCATCATTCCCAATGCCAAAACTCCTGCAGTTGCCATCCATAAAAGATTTCTTCCAAACTTTTTCATACTCATCTCCCTTTCCTTCCCTGTTTTCTTTCGCTGTTGCCTTTTCCTATTTTTTTCGCTTTGTTTTATTAGCATGCTAATACGTTACTATGCTAAAGTATTTTTGTCAAGAATTTTTTTCTTGACAGCAAAAAAGGCCTGAAATCGGGACACTTCCCTTTTTCAGACCTTTTTCCATAAAGCGAAACAAATTTCCGCCGCTGTCTATTACTCTTTTGCCTTGGTTTCGATGGTAGCCATTACAGAGCTTTCCTCTGTAGAAGCGATGGTCTCTTCCTTCTTCTTGGAATCGTCCTTAGCCTTGGAGGATTCTTTGCTTGCAGAGGACTCCTGCTCCTTTGCAGCCTCTGTCTCGGCTTCGCTTGCCTTGCTCTCCTTGCCCTTATCGCTGTCCTGCTCCATGATTACGGAAGGCTCTTCATTCTTAACGGTAATCTGAGACTCAATGTATTCCATTACTTTATTACGGATTGCAGCCTCTTCTACCAGCTCCTTACCGTACTGCTCAATCAGCTTCACACGGTTAGTCTTTTCTCCGGTTAAGGAAGACTCCGCCTCAGCCAACTCATCCAATAAAGCATCGGTTACCTTAATACCCTGATCGTCCGCCAGCTTTCGCATTAAGAAAAGCTGCTTTGCATAATCCTCCGCTTTGGCATAGGCATCCTCTTTATACTCTTTCACGGTCTTTCCGGACATGTTGATGATATCCGCAACGGACAAGCCGTAGCTCTTCATCTGTTTAAGAGTTGCATCTAAAAGGTAAGCCTTTGCATATTCCATAAGCTTTCTCGGAAGGCTTAACGGTAGTTTTTCACTAATCGCCTGAAGTGCCCGATCCTGAATGTTGGAGTGGTAGTTAAAAATCTTTTCTGGCCTGAAGCTGCTCACGAACCCCGATCGCGATAGCTTTCACGGTTTCCGCAGTGGTGCCGTCATAGTTCTTACCCATTCATCCGTCAAGGTAGCAGGACGCTTTACTTCATGAATCTTTACCGCAAATTCCCGCATTCTTTCCGGCAAGCTCTTCATTGCCATAGCTCTCCGGGAAAGTAACCTTTACGGTAACCTCCTCTCCGGCCTTCTTGCCGATCAGTCGATCTTCAAATCCGGGGATGAACTGTCCGGAACCAAGCTTCAGATCCTGCTTCTCCGCTGTACCGCCGTCAAACTTCTTTCCGTCAATGGAGCCGCTGTAGTCGATATTTACGGTATCTCCTTCCTTGGCTGCATCGTCTAACCACGGTAGGATTCTGATCCAGGTCTGCTGGATGGCATTGTCCACTTCTTCCTGGGTAACATTCTCCAAAGGTGCTACCGTAACGGTAATGCTCTTTAAATCCGGGATTGTGATGCTTCCCATCTCGAAAGCTTAGGCTCAGCAGGAACCTTTAAAGCCTCCAGCTCTTTAATCTCAGGACTGTCCTCGGTTAAGGTGGAGGAACTTACTTCACTTCCGGAAGCCTTCTCAGACTCCTTAGTCTCTGTCTTCTTGCCGCAGGTGCTGCCATAATCGCCATAGCCAGAATGGCTGCCGATGCAAATAATTTTCTTTTTCTCATAATACTCCTTAGTTTCTTGGAAAAATTCTTTTCCTGTTTTCGATATTTTTGCTTCCAATGAGTTTACTCTCTATTGAAAGCTAAAAATGCCTTGTAAGTATAATAAAACATCCAGCTTTGCTGTCAATTCAAAATGGCGCATGCATGGAAAGAACTGCTACTCCTAAGTCTACGGTATCCACATTCATATTACCCCATATACATGGCAATGGTTCCTCCGCCGCCTTCGTCTACCTTACCAAGCTCTCCCACCTGCCAGCAAACCTTGGCATCTTCCATGTATCCGATAACCTTCTGCATAGTCTCTGCGGAAGCATCATTGGAATAGCCCTTTCCTCTGGAGCCGGTATACTTGGTAAGAACCGGACCATGGTTAAAGAAACAGGAGTTCTGCTTCTCATATACATCCGCCCAGGTCGGATCATAGGCTGCATTTACATCGGAAGAAAGACAAATGGAGTTTCTCAGGATATCCCGTACTCTCTCTCCCTCACACTCCGCCAAATCTTCTACAAAGTGGAGAAGAGCATCGGACTGCATTCCGGTATTTCCGGTAGAGCCGATTTCTTCCTTATCCACCAATGCGGTAAGAGAAGTAAATTCCGGAGTCTTACACTCCAGCTCCGCCATCAGAGCGGTATAAGCACAAACCTTATCATCCTGTCCGTAAGCGCCTACCATGGAACGATCCAGTCCCACATCGCAAGCCTTCTGTGCAGGAACCAGGGTAAGCTCAGCCCGCATAAAGTCCTGCTCTACCATGCCGTACTGCTCATGAAGAATGGAAAGAATCTTCAGCTTAAAGGCTTCCTTTACTTCCTTGTCATCAACGGGGGTAGAGCCCAAAAGGATATTTAACTCCTCTCCCCGGATACCGTCACTTAACTTACGGTCGTCCTGCTTCTTGGAAAGGTGGGGAAGCAGGTCGGTAATCACCAGGATAGGATCTCCTTCCTTCTCTCCAAGGTCAAAATCCACATATTTACCATCCCGGAACATTACTCTTCCGTGAAGAGCCAGAGGAATGGTACTCCACTGGTACTTCTTGATTCCCCCATAATAGTGAGTCTTAAAATAAGAAAGCTCTTCCTGCTCATAAAGCGGATTGAGCTTTAAGTCGATTCTGGGAGAATCAATGTGGGCAATATTAAAATGAATTCTCGATCCAAGGGCTTTTTCCCATGGTTACCAGGAAAAATGTTCTTGCCTCTGTTGATAAAGTATAGCTTATCTCCGGTCTTATACTTCACCCCTCTTGTGAATTCCTTGTAGCCTGCCTTTCTTTGCCAGCTCCCTCGCTGTACTTTACGCATTCTCTCTCAATCTTGGACCGGTCTAAGAAGGTCTTGTAGCCCTCCGCAAAGTCCATAGCCTTCTGCAAATCCTCCGGTCTTTCCTTTGCGATATGCTGAGGCTTAAAACACAACTCTCTTCTAACTTCTGTCCCTCTGTCTTTCCCATAAAGACACCTCCTTCAATGCGTTTTTCTGAAATTTTTACTGTGTTCCTGTGTTGAAAATGTGAAAAAGCGGAGTTTCACCGCTTTTTACTCTACTGTCTGTTCCGACTTAATGGATGAATCCTGCACGGTTTATAGGCCAATAGCAAATGTATACCTTAGCCAGCATTTTCTCCCGCTTCACAAACTGGTTTTCTCCCCAGAAACGAGCATCCGCAGAATTGTTTCTATTGTCTCCCATCATAAAGTAGCAGCCCTCCGGAACGATCACATCCACCTCCGGGAATTGGTTGCCATCCACAATCATGGGCTCCGGCAAACTAACTTTCCGTAATGGCTTTTTTCCGTTAATGTATACGGTACCCACCGGCACCTTTCCGGAAGAAGACTGCACCGCAAGCTTCTTAATCATGCCGGCATCCACCTCTCCGGTCTTCTTTACTTCCACATGGTCTCCGGGCATACCGATGACTCTCTTTACATAGTATATAACCTGGTTTCTCTTATCCTCCCGGCCGTCATAGGGGCAGACTCCCTTATCGTTTTCCCGGTAAATTTGATGGTCGTTTCGACATTGGTAGCCATACAAAAAGATGGCCACGTCTCCTCTTTCCACCTCTCCGAAACGATAATGAAGCCGAGAACTGAAAAACACGGCTCCCTCGCCATAATGGTATTTTTTCCATGATCCTGTAGGAATGGTGGAATTGGCAATCACATAATTGTTCAATAAAAATGCGGCAATTCCCGCCACCAAAAGAATCTTCACCCACTCAAAAAGCTCTCCCAAAAAGCTTTGGGGCTTCTTCCGACTGCTCTTTTTCTTATCCTGCTCTTCCTGCATAGCTTCTCCCTTTTTCTTATTCTTTTTAGTCCACAAACCGTTACAGAGTTCCCTGCACTGCTTGTGATGAGTAAGCTTCTTAGTAAAAGTACATTTCTTGTTCAAGAATGATCACTTGTCTTAAGAAGGCATTTCCTCGTTCTGCTGCTCTTGTCTTCTTGCGGTCATATATCGGTGCTCTTCCTCCAGCTCCTTATACAGCTGCAAAAGACTCCAATCCCTATTATGTTCCGTTTCCATACATTTTAAATCCACCCGGATTCCCAGCTTCTTTAAATCCGTCAAAAGTCTCCCACCTCCTTGGGGGAAAATCCGATGAATTTCAAAAGCTCCGCATCCTCCGGCAGACTCAGTATTTCCTCTTCCGGTGCAGACAGCAGCCGAATCTTTTCGGATGATGGCCACACCCCGACCTTATTTACTTTTATCGACATCTTTTCGATGGATATAGAGTATCTTTTTTCCATTTCCTCTCCTTCCCGGTATTTTTCATTCGCTTTATTTTAATTAGTAAAAATCTTGTCTTCTATCCTAGTTACGTTCTTGTCTTACCTCTTCCATAAACGCCGTAATTTCCTGTAAAAGAATCGGGCGTACCTCTTCATTCAAGACTTCATGCCGTAATTTGGGGAAAATGTGAAGCTTAAGCTTGGGATTTCCCAGTTGCTTTAGCATAGCATAAAGACTTGCCGGACCCTTGCCGTATTCTCCCACCGGATCCGCACCACCGGAAAAAAGAAAGCAGGGAATATCCTTCAGCTTTTTGATTTCCGCATATTCATTAACCCTTACCAAAGCAGCCAAGAGGTCGGCATAGGCTCCCAGGGTAAAGCCCACTGCCAAAGGATCCCGACCGTTTGCCTGACTCACCTCTTCCTTAGTGCAAATCCAAGCTGATAGGCTCTTGGGATTCGGAATATGTCTGTTGAAATACTTCGCCAGGAGAATGCTTTCCTTTAGCGCATCATCCTTAGCTCCCCGAAGCTTCTTTTGAACAGCAATGTAGCCCTGCACCGGAAGCAGTACAGGACTTCCCCCTGCCGTTCCGGAAAGCAGTAAGCCCTTTAAGTCCGCCCCATAGCTTGCCGCATAGTCTCTTGCCAGGAAGGAACCCATGGAATGGCCGAAGAGAAAAACCGGCAGATTCGGAAACCATTTCTTGATCTGCAAGAGGCTTCTGTGAATGTCATGAATCATACTTTCCCAACCGGAATTATCTCCAAAGTAGCCGGGGATATTGGCACTTTTTCCATGTCCCTGAATATCCATACCGCAAACTACATAGCCCTGCTTCGCCATATACTCAAAAAGATAACGATATTTTCCAATATGCCCCTGCATCCCGTGGAGGACAAAAAGAATCCCCTTCTTTTCAAGACTTTCCTCCTGACACAGAACATTATAAATTTTCCCAAGCCCGTTGCTGGCTTCCCTTTTCCACTCTCTTCTTTCCATCCTTCTCCTTTTGCTTTCTATCGGCCTTCCCAAAAGCTTCCTATCGACCTTCACGAAAACCTTCTATCAGGATTTTCAATATCCCCATAATATCATGCTTTCTGCAGGAGATACAAGAAAAGAGCTTTATCTCTTTACAATTTTTATAATTTTTCTAAGGAAGAAAGGGCTGCAATAAAAACAAAAAGGATAAATAAGTTTTTTGCAGTACAGGTCTAGTCGGGGCACGCTCGCTCAACCTCGCCTCCTAGCAGTACTAACTTCAAGCATCGCCTTGCTCGCTTTCAGTAAGTACTGAGGGGCTCAGATTACCCCCCTTTTAGACCTATGCCACCAAAACTTGCACCAAAATCCGATTTTATTACAGCCCCTTTCTTCCATTTCCTCTTCTCCCTGTTCTTTTTTTCTTCCTTTATGATATATTTAAAAGGTTGCATTTGTTATATTTTTTAAGACTAATGAAAGGAGGGTTTATGCTGATTTGTCCGATATGTGATTCTACCTTAGTGAATCGCTTTTGCCCGGTTTGCAAAAAGATCGTGAAGAATCCCTGGGTTTTGGATGACCGGATATTTATTAATCGTTCCCATTCTCTTCCGGATGATTTCTGTGAATATCATGGAAATGGGCGAAAAGTCACCTTATTAAACAAAGTGGATCACAAAGGCTCCTCGGTGATTTCTCCCAAAGTAAATCCCCTAAAACAAGCACACAATCCCAGTCAGTCTCAAATGGTGGATACGGTTATGAAGAAAACAATTCCGCCAAAACCGACATTTTCCTACAATAAGAAGAAAGGATAGAGATTATGCCATTTATTATTTTTTTAGTCATTGTAATTTTTCTGATCAGCACCACGATTCGTATCGTACCGGAGGCCCTGTGCCATGGTTGTAGAGCGTCTGGACGCTTTCATACCGTAGTGGCGCCCGGGTATTCACTTCCTGATTCCCTTTGCGATCGTATCGCCAAGAGAATTAACTCAAAGGAGCAGGTAGCGGACTTCCCGCCCCAGCCGGTTATTACCAAGGATAATGTTACCATGCGAATCGACTCCGTTGTCTTCTTCGTCATCACCGATCCTAAGCTTTATGCCTATGGTGTGGAGAACCCCATCGCAGCGATTGAAAACTTAACCGCTACTACTCTTCGTAATATCATCGGTTCCATGGACTTGATACCACTTTCAACTTCCCGTGATGAAATCAACACCCAGATGCGTTCTCTTTTGGATGTGGCTACCGATCCTTGGGGAATCAAGGTGAACCGTGTAGAGTTAAAGAACATTCTTCCTCCTGATGCTATCCGTGAGGCCATGGAGAAGCAGATGAAGGCGGAGCGTGAGAAGAGAGAGGCTATTACTCTTGCAAAGGGTAACAAGGAGTCCGCAATTCTTACCGCAGAGGGTAACAAGGAGGCCGCAATCCTGAACGCGCAAGCGGACAAGCAGAAGGCCATCCTTTGCCGCAGAAGCCCAGAAGGAAAAGGAAATCCGTGAGGCGGAAGGTCGTGCCCAGGCGATTTTGAATGTGCAAAGAGCGGAGGCGGAGGGTATTCGTCTTCTGAAGGAAGCCGGCGCGGATGATGCGGTACTTCGCATTCGTAGTCTGGAAACCTTTGCCAAGGTATCTGAAGGAAAAGCTACCAAGATTATTATTCCTTCCGACATTCAGAACATGGCAGGCTTGTTAAACGGACTGAAGGAAAGCCTCAGTTCTCCCTCCTGCTCTTCCCTTTCCTCTGTTCCGGAAAACGAAAATGAGGAAGTATGATAAAAATTATCTTCTTTGATATTGACGGCACCTTGCGTCCCTTTGAAACCGGAGTGATTCCGGAGGACAGCAAGGCTGCCATCAAAAAAGCCCAAGATGCCGGTGTGCTTTGCGCCATTGCCACCGGCAGGCACTGGGTGGAGATTTACAATGAAGGCCTTGTGGAGGATATGTACTTTGACGCCTTTGTCACCCTTGACGGAGCCTATGACTATATTCTGCATCCGGAAAAGGCAAGGCCTGTTTTCCAAAAGCAGGGGGCAAAAAAGCCGAAGGACTACCACTTCTTAATTGATAAGGCAGGCCTGCCCCTTCCCTACTTCGATCCTAAAAACGGAGAACTGCTTTTAGGGGAATCTATTGCTCCGGAAATGGTGGATAAGGTTTTGGCAATGGCAGAAGAAGATCCCTTTCCCATCCTGTTTTTAGAAGAGCGAAGACTTTATGCAAACTTTGTAAATGATGCCCTGCTCCGTTGCCTTTCGGAAATCAAGTCCGGTCTTCCTCCCATCCTTCCCCTATCGGAAGCCAGAAAGAATCCGCTTTATATGCTGATTCCGGTACTGAAGAAGTCCCAAATTGAAGAGCTGGAAAAAAGAATTCCGGACTGTCACCTGGTTCGCTGGTCCGACGGTCTATCCTTTGATGTGACCAAAAGAAATATTTCCAAGGTTTCCGGCATTGAAGCCATTTGTAAGGCTTTAGGCATTCAAAGAGAAGAATGTGCCGCCATCGGAGACGGCTGGAATGATGTGGAAATGCTATCCCATGTGGGAATGGGTATCGCCATGGGCAACGCCAAAGAAGAATGTAAGGCTGTAGCAAACTACATCACCGCCCCTATTCTGGAAGGCGGCTTGCCTCAGGCGGTGGACTACATCTTAAAATACAACGAAACACAGAGGAAGTGATGTTAGCAAGGCGAGTATCTATCAGCTTTCGAACAGTATAGCTTGTAATAAGGGGCCATCTGAGCCCGCGGGTTCTTGGCTTTTGTTTTTTAAAAGCTTAGAACCCCTGCGAGGCGAGGTTAGCGGGAGCGTGCCCCTGCTACATGCTATACTGCGCGAAAGCGATTTCGGATAATGCTTACCCTTCATCACTTCCTCTGCGTTTCTTTTATTTTTTTGCTCTGCTCCTCCACCTCCTTCTTTTTCTTCTCCTCTTTTTCTTTCTTCTTTTCTTCTTTCTGAACAAATGCGGATTCTTTATCAATCTGTCCCAGAGAAATCATAAAGTCGGAGCGTTTTTCCAGTTCTTTTTTTACATGCTTTAATCCGTATTCCTCTATAAGGGTTGGGGTTTTGGAAAATAAGTTTCTGCCCAGTCCCAGCTTATCCCCCGGAATTTCTACGCCCATGGCTGCCAAAGTGGTGGGAAAATCATCAAAAGTACTGTATTCCCGATATTTTTTTTCTTCCACCCCGGGAACGGCATTTAGATAGGTGGTGAAAACCTTTCTTTGATAGCTTTTTTCCACATCATTACAAAAATCGTGATCCATGGTGGGGTGATCCCTGGAAATTACTATGGTCGTATTTTCATAAAAAGGCTGCTGCTGTATCCAGTGAACAAAGTTGATACCTGCCGGGAGGTGCATTGGTAAACATCCGCATACTGATTTTTCGGTGCTTTCTTTCACAAAAGTCTGCATACATAGCCGTCCGGAAAATGGGTATCCACCGTAAGCAAGGTCAGATTAAAGGGCTTTTTCGGCCTTCCCCAGATTTTTCCAATTCTTCCTTCGCGTACAGAAAAAGCTTCTCGTCCTCAAAGCCCCAGTTTACCCAATAGTTTCTGGGAAATTTCCCCTTTCTTTTCCAATAGGAAAAATCCTCCACGGCTACATTTCCGTGATCCTCCATGAAAAGCTCTCTTCCGCCAAAATAACCTACGGAGCCTAAGAGGAATTTTTGATTATAACCTTCCTCTTCCAAAAATATCGCCCAGGGCGGTAACAGAAGGGAAAAATGCTTCTGGCTGTCCATAGAATTTTGCTCAATGGAGATTTTCAAAGGAAGACCGAGTGCTCTCCGAAAATCGCTCCCATGGTCCAGGTGGCTCCGGGAAGGGCAATTCCCCCATTCCTTTTTTCACCCTCTCCGGCAAAGTCCTCTCCCTCTTCCCCCAAGGCCATCAGCTCGGGCAGAAGATTCTCCGGAAAATCTCCGCCGTGTTCCTTGTCCATAAAGGTAAGCTCTGTGGACTCCATATAAATATAGATAAGATTTCTTTTCTTCTCCGGAAATTTCAAGTCCACATTCTTCGGATCCACATAATGCTCTTCAATAAACTTGGAGGATTGAAACTGAGAGCTTAAAAGGAACCAAGAGAAATACTGTCCCAAGCTTGCATGATAGTCACTGCCACAAGGAAAATGCTGAAAAACTGCATAGAGGCAGGAAGGCCTTCTTGATTTTGGGAAGGAAGCTCCTTAATCTTGGTGCAATAGCCTTTTTGAGCTTGGAAAACGCAACTTTCCCTTTGGAAGCTTCCTTGATTTCCTCGTAGGGAGGAGCAATATTTTCCCCTGTAGACGGAATAATTGCCTCCTCTTTAGTCACATAGGCTTCTTTTGCTTTTGGTAGAAAAATAATAAAATACAGAGAGGATAGCTATAAAAGAATGGCAGGGCCAAGGCTGTGGTAATAAAAAGCTGTACCAGATGTCCGTTGGCTCCAATCCCATAGGAGCGAAAATATGAAAGAGAATCTCATCTACCGTAAGCTCTTCCCAGTTGCTGACCAAAAAAAGATAGGACAAGCGAAACAGGCAGCATAATCCCAGCAGAAAAAATAAAAGATAGGGAAGGAGCATTTTCCCTATTGATTTTTTGTTGTCCTTATTTTGTTCCATGAAATATTCACCTTCTCACGCAGGAAGCAAATAATCTTCTTGCTGTATAGTATTCTCTCGACGATAGAATTGTTATCCGACAATATAATATTTCTCTATGCGTATAAAAGCTTTTGTCCAGAAATAAAAATACAACTTTTCCCTCTTTAGCACAAGGGTATAGCATAAAGCCGCGAATCAAAAAGAGAGTCATCGGGAAATATTTGAATATGGAGCTATAAAAAAGTCGAAATTATGGATTCATTAGTGAAAATAAAAAAATAGAACGACCTCAAAAACCGAAAGTCGCTCCATTTTTATAGTAGGAGAAAAATCTCCGAAAAATTTTATTCTTCATCTTCTCTGTTCCGTACATAAACCGGTGCCTTCTTGGGAGAAAGATGCAAGATCTCTCTGAATCTGGCAAAGGCATCCACCGCATTTTGCCAAGACTCCTGCAGGGCTACGGTCTTGTCGGATAAGGTCAATAAATAGGCTATCTTGCTGTTGGGAATACGGGTAGAAAGAGGGAACATATGGGTTAAAATCGCTCTCTTCTCTGTCTCCGTTAAAGCAAAATTCTGTGCTTCCGAGTTCTCCACCGCATCCTCCGGATGATAAAAGCAGTACCAACGTCCGTTATGAGTAGTACCGTCATCCTTATGATAGTCAATCATACAAAAATCGTGAAGGAAACCGATTCTGGCAGCACTGTCCGCATCCATGCCCCAGCTTTTTGCCAAATGATACGCCATATAAGCTACTCGAACACTATGGTCGAAGGTATTGGTACTTCCATGCCGAGGCACCGCCTTTAACTTACAATATTCCTTATTTTCCGTACTTTTAAACTGCTGAATAAATTCAAGCTGTTCTTCTTTAACTCCATCTGTTCCCTTTCTATCTATTTAAAATTAAGAAACGTTATTACTATACTCTTTCCCCATGCTACTGCAATACTCTTTCGAGAATTTTATAAAAAGAGTAGGAAATCTACACCCCATATTTCGGCGCGGAAGCGGAGATGCATAAGGCTTCTCTTCTTACTCCCTTCTCTGCAAATATCATAAATGACTTTCCCTCTTTGCTCCGCTTTCCACAAAAAGAATATCATTCTTCTCTTCGTCTCTCTGTTTTCTACAAATATCCATCAGACTTTCTACAATGAAAAATAGAGAAATACAAAGTTCTCTTAGAGCTTTTCCCGTACTTATGATAAAATAGCTTTGGTCTATTTAGAAAAACTCTCCTATTTTTATAGGAAGAGTCTGGAAAAAATCACTGATTCAGGAGAAAGAGAGGGTACATTATGAAGTGGAGAGAGCTCATTAAAGAACGGAGTTCCATCCGTAGCTATAAGGATAAGAAGGTAGATGAAAAGTTGCTGGAGCAGGTACGGCAGTATATGAAGGAGCTGTCTCCCCTTATTCCGGAGCAGAAGACTGAGATTCTTTTACTGGGAAAGGAAGCCGGTCCTCGTTTGGAAGGCATCGTAGGCTATATGGGAAATGCTTTTTTTGCCCCTAACTATATCTTACTTTTAGGAGAGGACAGCGAAGAAGGCTACATCCATGCAGGCTATCTGGCTGCACAGTTGGAGTTGAAGCTTACAGAACTGAAGTTAAATACCTGCTTTTTATCGATTAACGAAGCAAAGGCGGTAAAAACCGCTTTAAATATTAGTTCTCCCCTTACGGTTACCACCTGCATTAGCTTTGGACATGGTAATCCGGAGAAGGACAGCAATCGTATTGATATTAAGTCCAGATCCGATGTACGCATGGAAAAAATCAAAGGACATATTGCCCCTAAGATTGCCATGGATGAACTGGTTTCCCAGTCTGTTTTCGGACAGAACTGTGATTTTGCCGAGGATGCCATGGATCCGAACTGGGAGAAGGCCTTTTATGCCTCAAGTCTTGCCCCGGCCGCATTGAATCGCCAGACCTATCGTTTCTTAATAGAAGACAATATGCTCTATCTTCTGGATCGGGAGGTTAAGCATATCACCAAGGAAGACCGGTACTTAAATGACGGTATTGTAATGTTCTACTTCCATACCGTTCTGACCGCACATTTCCATAAGCCGGATAGCTGGACCGTAGGCACCGTGGAGAAGAAGCCTGAGTGGAAGGTTCCGGAGGAATATTTCGTGGTGGGAACATACCGCTTGTTCTAAATCGTGCAGACTTGAAAGCGCTGCACTTTGATGGCAATAGGGTTACGAGTCGCAGTTTAACTTTGCTTGCACTGAAGTTATAAGTCACAACTTAACTTTGGTTACAATAGGGTTACAAGTCGCAGTTTAACTTCGCTTTTTCTATAGTCCTTTCTCTAAAAAGCTTCTATAATAGAGTTATCTGTATATATAACTTTAGTAGAAAGGAAACTCCTATGGAAAATAGAAATTCAAATTGTTCGGGGAAAATATTCGTAAGGCCTGTGAAAGGTCCGGAAGAAAGCCGGAGGAGGTTCTTCTATCGGTGTTTCCAAAACCAAGCCCCTACGAAGCTATTCAGGAAGCCTCATAGCTTTGGCATTCGGGATTTCGAGAGAACAAGGTGCAGGAAATCTGGGACAAATTTGTCTCTCCTGCAGGAGGATAGCCTTTACTAAAAGGATGCCCCTCTTTTCATATGATTGGTTCTCTCCAGAAGAATAAGGTAAAAATATCTTCCCGGCAGAGTAAAGATGATTCATTCCATTGACTCCCTTCCCCTGGCTTTTAGAGGTGGAAAAGGAATACGCCAAGAAAGAGGAACTTGCCTCGTTTTTATTAGAAGTCAATGTAGCTAAGGAAGAAAGTAAATCCGGCTTCTTCTTGGAAGAGGTGGAGCAGGCTTTGGAGGAATGTAAAGATCTCCCCCATGTCAAACTCTGCGGTTTTATGACCGTTGCTCCTTTTACAGAGAATCCGGAGGAGAACCGGGTTCATTTTCGGGCATTAAAAAATCTCTTAACAAATATGCAAATAAAATTCCCCGCCCTTCCCCTTAAGGAACTTTCCATGGGATGAGCGGAGATTATGAAGTAGCTGTCGAAGAAGGGGCTACCATGGTTCGTGTCGGCCTTTATTTTTGGGGCACGGGACTATGGAAACGCCCATAAGTCCTAAGCAAGTCCGAAATCACAGCCTTCTTTTCTTCGTTAAAAGCATTTTCCGGAAGACGCCACTGCCAGTTTCCTTCCGCAGTTCCCGGCGCATTGATTCTTCCCTCTGCTCCGCATTCCAGATAATCTCCTGCAGGAATTATGCATAAATAGGAAATGCTGGAAAGGGTAGTCTTAATCAAAAGCTCTGTCATTGCATTCCAGTCATTTTGGGAGCGGGAAAGGTAATGGTATACATTGCTCCTCTCCCAATCTGACAGGGTTTCAAACCAGTTTCTCAAGGTATCGTTATCATGAGTTCCGGTATAATACACGGAATTACTATCCTTTAACATATGGGGCAGGTAGACATTTTCAAAGTCGGAAAATGCAAACTGCAAAATCTTCATGCCGGGAAAACCGGTTTTTGCAATCAGCTCTTCCACTTCCTTGGTGATTACTCCCAGGTCTTCTGCACAATCGGCAGTTCTTCCTTCTGAAAATGCTTCTGAATCGCCTGAAAAAGACCAAAGCCCGGTCCTTCTCTCCACTCTCCCACCATGGCGGTTTCCGCACCATACTCTACCGCATAATAGGACTCGAAGCCACGGAAATGATCTACTCGCAGCAGGTCAAATTGATTCAAGCAATATTCCATCCGCTTACACCACCAGGCGTAGCCTTCCGCCTTGTGCTTCTCCCAGTCGTACAAAGGATTTCCCCAGAGCTGTCCGGTCTCGGAAAAGGCATCGGGTGGAACACCTGCCACGGAAGAGGGGTATCCGGTTTCATCAAACTGGAACAAAGCTCGATTTCCCCAGGCATCCGCACTGTCCATGGCGCAGTAAATGGGAATATCTCCAAAAATCAAGACATCCTTCTCATGGGCATAGGCTAAAAGAGCCTGCCACTGCCTGTCATACTGCATTTGCAAAAAGGCATAATAGCCTACCTCCTGCTTATGCTCCTCCAAAAACTTCTCTATAGTGGCCTGATCCTTATCCCGATAGGGCTTTTCAAAGGAAAGCCAGGGGATACCGTTGAAAAAGTCCTTTAAGGCCATAAAAAGGCAGTAATCAAAATTTTCCTAGTTCTTCCCGCCAAAAGCTCAGAAAGATTTCCCCCCTTGGAAAGCCAGTTTTCATAGGCCTTTCGGAGGATTTTGTGCTTTAGCTCATATAATAATCCATAGGAAATCTTCTCTTTGGATTCCTTAAAGCGTTCCTTTTCCAGATCCGCCTCTTCCAACAGACCTTCCTCTTTCAGCATTTCCAAATCAATAAAGTACGGATTTCCCGCAAAGGCGGAAAAGGACTGGTAGGGGAGTCCCTGTAACCTGTAGGCCCCTATGGGAAGAATCTGCCAAACCCGGTTTCCCGTCTCCGCCAAAAAGTCTACAAATGCTCTGGCTTCCTTTCCCATGGTTCCGATTCCCTCTTCTCCCGGTAAGGAAAATAAGGGAAGTAATACCCCTGCTTCTCTGTTTTTCATTTATTTTTTCTCCTTTCAAAGGACTTAATGCTTTGCAGTAATAAATGCTCTATTTTATTTCGGCGTTATTATACAGTATATATCTAAAAAAGCTGAGTTTGTTTTCTCTGCTAGTTTCCCCTGTAACAAAACAAAATTGCATTTAAATTTTTTTCACTTTACATGGAACTATGGAATCTGTCAAATAAAATGAGATTGATAGGCTTTTCTTTTTCGCCGATATACCTTTACAAGACTGCATAGGGGATTTTAAAAAGTATAAAACGGAAAAAGCTTCTCAAATCAATTTTGAGGACATAAATTTAAATGAAATTCCTCTAAAACAAAGGAGTAACACAGACAGCATGGACTTAAAGAAATTAGAACATATCCTAAGGATTGCAGAGGAAAAAAATATCAGCAGGGCGGCAGAACGACTTTTTATTTCCCAGCCTGCTTTAAATTTACAGCTTTTAAATCTGAGCGGGAGCTGGGCACAAAGCTCTTTTGTCTCGTAAGGGAAAATGAATGTAGTGTTACCGAGGCGGGAAAAATCTATAGAAACAGCCCTGAAAATGATGAATATGAAGAAGGACTGCTATGCCAAAGATTGCAGAGCTTAGCCAGCTTCATAATCGAGGAAATCGCCATCGGAGCCTCAGGACTTCAAGGAGACTATATGATGTGCTACATTTTCCAGAAATTCCACGAAAGCCATCCCAATGTAAAATTGCAATTTACTTCCATGAAGGGCCTAAAGGCACAGGAATTGGTGAAAAACGGCACCATCGATTTAGGCATTGTCTTAATGGGGGATAAGCAAAGCTATCGTATGGAATATAAGCTGCTGGGAAAAGGTAGAATTGCTTTTTAGCTATTGCAAAAAAATCATCCCTCCTTGCTGTTTTTAGAAGAAGAGGGAGATTTGGAAGAAATTGATTTGGCAAAGCTCGCCGAACTTCCCTTTGTGCTGGCGCCAAAGGATTCTACTGAACGATCCGTTGCGGAAATGGCCTTTGAAGATGCAGGCATTGACCCCTATGTGCCTATGGATGTGGAGGGAATTCATTATCAAATGGCTCTTGTGGAATCTTCAGATTACTGCTCCTTTATCGGTAGCAATAACCGTGCCCATGTGACGGACAGCATCCGCCTGATTCCCCTGCAAGACTCATCCGAAAATGAATGCGGTGGCGGTGTATCGGAAGGATAAGCCCCAACGAAGGCCCTGTAGAATTGATTTCCTAGCGGAGGAGTATTGGTCTTCCTTTTCAGAGGAAGAGTCATTCTAACTATCGCTCTACCCTTCCGGCAATGGAAAGGATATGTACTTCCTCCGCTCCGGCTTCTAGGAGCTTTCTGCTGCAAGCCTCCATAGTGGCTCCGGTGGTAAAGATGTCATCCACCAAAAGCACACGCTTTTACATCCGAGGGTACTGCTCACAGTGAATTGCTTCCAAGAGATTTAATAGTCTTTCCTCCGGGCTACAGTCCTTTAGGGCCTTTTGTTTTCTTGACTCTCTGTAGATACTCTGAAACCAGAGGATGCTGCAGACCTTTGCTAGGCTTTTCTCCTATGACCTCTGCCTGATTATAGCCCCTTTCCTTCTTCTGTTTGGGTGCACTGGCACAGGAATAATGGCCTGAATCCTCAGTTCTTCTATCTTTTTCCGAAAAACTTCTCCGGCTTTCTTTTCCGAAAAAGACACCTTTATCTTTTCTGCCTTTATACTTCAGAAGCACTAAAGCATCCTCTACTTCCTCTGTTAATTCATACAGCATCATACCGGTAGAAAAGGAAAAACGGTGTCTTTTACAGTTTCCGCAGTACTCCTCCGTATCCAAAAGAATCCCTCGTCCGCATTTTTTACAGACCGGCTCCTCCATGATTTTTTCTGTAAGCTTTTGCAGGCAGGACAGATTTCTTCTTTTCCGCTTTCTGTAAGCTCATCACAAAGGATGCAGCGAGGAGGAAAGAGGGCATTGATGATGGCTTCTTTCCAGTCTTCCTTTTTTCCCATAGCTCCTCCTATTCCTCTATCTTTCGATTTCATGATATTCCTTTACCGAAGTATTCCAATACTTCCGAGCTAATAACAATCCTCCCGGACTAATACCCTTATTTCCGGATCAATCCAATGCTTTCCGCTTCGATGCATATAAATCCCTTATTTTTTGCAAAACTCATAAGAGAAAAGATAGATATACTCATTCTCAGAGAAGGCATCGGTTTTTCCTGAGAGCAAATCATGAAGGTTGGAAACATTGACCTCATCCTTAGTATAAGCCCATCCTAGCAATACTTCTTCAAAGTCATATATTATTTCTGGTTTTCCCTCAATTCGAACTTGTGATCTGATATAGTATTCTCTTCCCTCTATACTGTCCATAAGAGGCAAATCTACAGAAGACTTAGATCCATCATCTGTCCAAACCACAAGCTTTATTATTGCATGATCATAATCCGGAACTAAGATAATACCTCCATTTTTCGGGGAATCCATATCATCAAAGCCAATCTCTACAGGTTCTTTACTTAACAGTTTTCCCTGATGATATTCTGAATAATAAATCTTGAGTCGAGCAAACTTATCAGTGGTCGTAAATTGATAAGCATTTACTCCATCCGGCCCGGCAATCAGATTCACCATCTGCATTTCTACACTATTCCCGGCCATCGGTGTAATAAAGTTCATCGGCTTGTAGGCACGATATAGGGAAGTAGCAATTACCGCAGTTGTAAGTATGGAAAGAATCAGCAATGCACAAATGATGTACTTCAAGCTTTTTTGTTTGCGCTTACTGTCTGTAACAACACTGATGATATTTTCTTCCGACTTCTTTTCGATATTCTCATGGACAATATCTTCGCCAGCTAAAAACTCGTTAATACTAATGCCTAAAATGGAACAAAGGTCAAAATAAAGCGATACATCCGGAAGGCAAATACCTCTCTCCCACTTGGAGACAGACTTATCACTCATACCTATTTTCTCGGCAAGCTGCTTTTGGGTCAGCCCCAAATTCTTTCTTTTTCCCGCAATATACTTTCCGATTTTAACAAGATCCATACAGTCCCCCATTCCTATGCTGTGATAGTAGCTTATGGGATAATAACTTATAGGAAAGAGAAATCACAGCCCTCGGAAGTAGAATGACATCCTATTCCAAAAATGGATTTCCGCTATCCGTAGAAAAGGATGCGGAAAAGCTTTCTCCGATATCCTGTAATTGCTTCGCCAAGCCGGAGTAGCGTTTTAGCTCCTGCTCGTTGTGAAGCATTTCCAGAAAGACCTTGGGATGCCCCAAAAGGCAGACACAGGACTTGGCCCGGGTAATGGCGGTATAGAGAATATTTCTGCTCATCAGCATTTTCGGGCCGGGATACATGGGAAGCAACACTGCCGGATACTCCGATCCCTGTGACTTATGGATGGTAATGGCATAGGCCAGTTCCAGATTCTCCAAATCCTGAAAACTGTAAACCACCTTTTTTTCCTCGAAGAACACCGTTACCGTCTTTTGATAGGCATTGATTTCCGTAATCTTTCCGATATCTCCGTTAAAAACTCCTTCTCCGCTTTCTATGGGCAGGTTAAAGTTTCCGGGAATTTCCCAGGCCAGCTGGTAGTCATTTTTGATTTGCATAACCTTATCTCCCAGACGGAAAATGTTGCCGCTTCCTTCAAACTCCGGCTTGTTCTTTCCGGGAGGGTTCAAGCGTTCCTGCAAAAAGCGGTTCAGATTTTCCACCCCCAAAAGTCCCTTCTTCTGAGGGGACATTACCTGAATGGAAAGAGGATCGGTGGAAAGATATTTGGGGAGCTTTTCCTTCATCAAAATGGCGATATTTTCCAGAATCTGCTTCGGCTCCTGCCCCCGGATAAAGAAAAAGTCCTTGGATTTCTTCCCAAGATCCGGCTCTATCCCTTGGTTTATTTTGTGGGCATTTACCACGATATCCGACTCCATGGCCTGCCTAAAAATCTTCTTTAGGGAAATGGTTTTCATGCATTGAGAGGCACAATGTCCTTTAACACATTTCCTGCCCCTACCGAGGGAAGCTGTTCACTATCCCCCACCAAAATTAAACGACAGCCCACGGGAATGGCACGGAGTAAGGCATCCATTAAGTACTGATCCACCATACTCATTTCGTCTACAATCAGCACATCATATTCCAGAGGGTTTTTCTTCGTTTCTTTTGAAACAGGGAAAAATCCCGATCCTCCTGCTCCTGATCCTCCCGCCCCATATATTCCAAGAGCCGGTGGAGAGTCTTTGCCGGGTAGTCCGTAGCTTCCCCCATTCGTTTCGCCGCTCTTCCGGTGGGTGCCGCCAAAGCAATGCTTTTTCCCTGGCCGGTAAAGAGCTGTAAGATGGTTTTGATGGTAGTTGTCTTTCCCGTTCCCGGCCCTCCGGTAATGATCAAAACACCGGAGGATGCGGCCAGGCTTACCGCCTTTCTTTGGAGAGGGTCCAGGGTGATTTTTTCCCTGTCCAAAAGCTTATCAATGGCCTTTTCCCAGGAATCCACATGAGCCTCTTCCTCTTCCACATTTAGCTGTAAAAGACGGGAGGCCACCCGCATTTCCCGATAATAGGTACTGGCCCGGTAGACATTTTCCCCCTTAAGCTTCACCTTCCCTTGCAACTGCAACTCCAGAAGCTGCTCTTCCAAGTCCTCCAGAGGCATCTCCAAAATCCGCTCCGCCTCTCTTTTTAAAATCGAAAAAGGAAGGTAGCAATGTCCATGCCACTCTCCCTGTAAGAGGGTATAGTTGATGCCGGCTCGCATACGGAAGGGGGATTCTTTCTCCACTCCCACCTTTTTCGCCAGCTCATCACATTTCTTAAAACCTACTCCCTCCAGCTCCTCCGCAATGCGGTAGGGATTTTCCTGTAAAACCCGTAGCGTCTCTCCCTGAAAATGCTGATAAATCTTATAGGATAGATTCAGGCTGATGCCATAGCCCTGTAGGAGGAGGAAAATGTCCTGCTGCTCCCGTTGCCCTGAAAGGTTCGTAGCAATATCCATGGCCTTTTGCATGGAAATGCCGTGAATTTCCGCAAGACGCTCCGGCTCCTCCTCCATAATCCGTAGGCTATCTTCCTTGAATTTTTTTACAATTCGGGCGGCAATGGCCTTACCGATTCCCTTAATGGCCCCGGAAGCCAAATATTGTTCAATGCCAAAAAGATTGTCCGGAACCTCCAGCTGATATTCCTCTACGCTGAACTGCTTGCCGTATACCGGATGTTCCTTCCAGCGTCCCTTGGCCTTTATTTTTTCCGACACAGAAATATGGGAGAAGCTTCCCACCAAAGTGAACTCTTCTCCCTTATCCGTAATACTACACACGGTGTATCCCGTTTCCTCGCTGCGAAAAACGATATGGGATACATTTCCTTCTATTTCTTCCAGACTAGAAGTCATCATCATCGTTACTTAAATCAATGGACTTTCCTGTTCCGATAGCCACCGCTGTAAGAGGATCCTCTGCCAGCATGGTGGTGATTCCTGTCTTTTCCTGCATCAGCTTATCTAAACCGTAAAGCAGGGCTCCTCCTCCGGTCATAACGATTCCCCGCTCATAGATATCCGCCGCAAGCTCCGGCGGAGTTCTTTCCAGGACGTGATGTACCGCATTCACAATCATGCTTGCCGGCTCTAAGAGAGCATCCAAAAGCTCATCAGAGCTTACCACTACGGTCTTTGGCAGGGCGGTAACCAAGTTTCGTCCCCGAACCTCCATGGTAACATTCTCCGGTCTCTTACTGGCACAACCGATATTGATCTTCATTTCCTCGGCGGTTCTTTCCCCAATTAGAAGATTATGCTTCTTTCTCATATAGCGAAGAATGGCCTCGTCAAAATCATCTCCCGCCACCTTAATGGACTCGGAAACCACCGGACCTCCTAAAGCAATGACTGCAATGTCGGAGGTTCCTCCGCCAATATCGATAATCATATTTCCCTGAGGCTTGTAAATGTCGATGCCTGCACCGATTGCTGCTGCCACAGGCTCCTCAATAATGCTTACCTCTCTGGCACCTGCATGGCTGGCTGCATCCTGCACCGCCTTCTTCTCCACCTCCGTTGCTCCGCTGGGAATGCAAACGCAGATTCTGGGCTTTCTTAAAGTTCTTCTGCCCACCGCCTTATTGATAAAGTATTTCAGCATCTGCTCGGTTCTAGTGTAATTGGAAATAACACCCTGACGAAGAGGGCGAACAGCGGAAATATTGTCCGGGGTTCTTCCCAGCATAAGACGGGCATCCTCACCAAAGGCTACCACTTCATCATTTTCTTTATTTACCGCAATGACAGAGGGCTCTTTCAGTACAACCCCTCTACCCTTTATATAAATCAGAATACTGGATGTTCCCAAGTCGATTCCGATATCATTTGAAATCAAGGAAAACATAAATTCCTCCATAAATAGCCACAATATATCTTTTATAGTATAACGGATTGAAAAAGAAAGGAAAGTAGTCTAAGAGAGATATTTTTTTAATATTTTTTTGAAGTTTCTATCTCACTATTTTTCTTTTTTTATTAGGCAAATAAAGCTATACTTTTTTTCCCATTTCTTCTCTATACACTAAAATTCTTTTTACAAATTCTGCTGCCGTTATAATCTTAGGATTTAAAATCCTGACTCCAAAAAGTCTTTATCACCCTGTCAATAATATATCTACTCCGGCATGAATAGCTGCTCTAAGTATTGGTCGGTCATTTATATCCCGGATTTGGGCTTCCATCTCACTTTCCTCAATAGGAATGGATACCACCTCCAATGTTAATAATGCTAGAGATAGAAAACCCTCTAACGCCTGAATTTTTATGAGGAAATTTCCTATTAAAAAAATACGACGCATTTCGTCAATGTTTTTGTTCACAGAGTAATCCATGATTTGGATAACTAACCGCTTTTACAAATGCTTGATAGGGAACGCCCTTGCTACTTAATGCAGCAGATATTAATATATTTGTATCAATAAGAATTTTCATTATTCTACACTTTCTGCACGAACTTCTTTTACAAGATCCATAATAGCTTCATCTGTAGATAAATCATTCTGTTCAGCTTCTCCTTCCATTTGAGCCTGGAGTATCTGCATAGCATAAACTGCAGAATTAATAAGTCTTACACTTCCATTTTTCCACAACAAATGTAATTCTATCACCGCAAGAAACCCCTAAAAATTTCTCTAATATCCTTTTGGAATTGTTACTTTGTCCTTTTGCCATAACCTTTGCATTATCAATAAAATGTTTGATTCATCATCCAAAAGCACCCCCATTAATTCATAAATATAGTTCTAAATCTAAATATGCTTTTTTTATACTTCTTCTTTCAGTATAATAGAAAGTAGGGAAATCCCTACTTTCTATTATATTACTTATTTTCTATTTGGCAAATGTTTTACAATTTTAAAAAGTCTAATTGATTAAAAGCATCTTCTTGACCTCTTCCAAAACCGGAACTTCCCTTTGGGCAATCAGCCTCCCCAACTTTGTATTACTGCATTTTTCATATTCCTTTATGGCTTCTTCATAAGACAGCTTCAAGGTTTCCATATGAAAATCTCGGATTTCGTAGGGCATCAAGTTCTTTTCCCCAAAGGAACGGACTTTGCACAAAAAATAATGGTTAATGTTGTGCCGATGTACATGGTTGTAATAATCACTGACGATTCCTATCTCTCTAAGGATTTCCACCTCAGCTCCCAGCTCTTCCTTTAGCTCTCTTTTGATAGCTTCCTCTAGATTTTCACCCTTTTCTACTCCGCCGCCGGAAGTTTCAATCAAGGTGGCTTTTCCGAAAGAATCATCCCTATGAATTCTCACAAAATAGAAATTCTTCTCCTCATCAAAGACGATGCCCCGGGCAATCTCTCTGTCATGGTCAATATATTCAAAGGGAAATTCCCTATCCTGTAATTCTAAATACAATATTAATGCCCTCCTATTCGTTACAAAAGATAGTATAAATAAAGGAATTAATCAATTTCTTCTTGCTTTCCAAGAGAAAATATGGCAAGATTTTACACAGAAAAATTAGGGGGTATAAAGATGGCTAAGCTTGTGGATTCCAAAGAGACCATTGCGGTATTGCAAAGGACAAACTTCCAGTTTAAGAAGCAATTCGGTCAAAATTTTTTAATTGATGCATCTGTCTTGGATCATATCATTTCTCACGCCAAGATTCAGAAAGAGAATCTGGTGATTGAGATTGGTCCCGGAATCGGAACCTTAACAGAAGCCCTTTGCGAGCATGCAGGGCAGGTGATTGCCATTGAAATTGATGATAAGCTGATTCCTATTTTAGAGGAGAACCTTGCCGGTAAAGAGAATTTTCGCCTCCTGCATCAGGATGTTTTGAAGGTGGACTTTACGGAGCTTTTAAAGGAATACCCCGACTTTCATTCCGTAAAGGTAGTAGCGAATCTTCCCTACTATATTACCACCCCCATTTTACTCTCCTTACTGGAAAAGAAGCTTCCTCTTAGCTCCATCACCGTAATGGTACAAAAGGAGGTTGCGAGAGAATGCAGGCTGGCCCCGGTACCAAGGACTACGGCGCTTTATCTCTTGCAGTGCAGTACTACAGTAAGCCGGAGATTGTACAGGAGGTTCCTCCCCACTGCTTTATTCCCCGTCCCAAGGTAAGTTCCATGGTGATTCACCTCTCTGTTTATAAGGAATCCCCTGTGGAATGTGAGAATCCGGAGTATCTCTTTAAGACCATTAAGGCTTCCTTTATGCAAAGACGGAAGACCTTGGTAAACGCCCTTTCCGCCGGTTTAGGCATGGATAAGGAAGTGATTAAAAGCGTACTTTCCGCCCTTTCCTATCCGGAAAATGTGAGAGGAGAGACCCTTAGCTTGGATGAGTTTGCGGAAATCAGTGATAACCTGGATCCGGAGTGGAGGGAAAAACAAAAGTCCGTGTTCTGCAGGTTTTGTGAGTAAATAAAAGGGTTATAAGTGAACTAAATAAGCTGTATATGCATAATAGGTCTAAACCAGGGGCAATCTGAGCCCGCCGGTACTTGCGAAAAACAAATGTAATGCAGTTTTTCGCTTAGTACCGCTGCGCAGGCGAGGTTAGCGAGAGCGTGCCCCGGGTTTAGACCTATTAATGCATATACAAAAGCTTGATTATTTTTACACCCCTTTTAAATTTACTTCTTTAAATACCCATAAAAGGCATTATGCACCTTTTCATATCTGGCGATGGCTTCTTCTCTACTGATATTTCTGGGTATGCTGCTTCCCCCAAGGGTGTATACGGTGATAAAGCTGTTGTTGTAGCCACTGATTAACTCCCACTGATCCTCCATGCGAATCATCAAAGGATAGCCCTTACCCACATAGTAGAGGGCCGCGTGCAGATCCATACCATAAAGGTTCAGAAGCACGCCATTGTCATAGTCCATAGCTCTTCGGAGCTCTGGAATCTGGGAAACGAAATTGCTGATATCTTCTTCCTGAATTTTCAGGTTAACAGTATTGGGACGATCCGTTCTATTCCAAACAATTCGTTCCTTCTGATCCACCACATAACCGAACTGCTCATAAATCTTCTTATAGGCCGCCTCCATGGTGGAGAACTCTCCCTGATAATGCCCCAGGCTATAGGCGGAGAAAAGTATATTCTCTTCCTTGGTATCTCCCGGAAGCTCAATAGAGCCTGCCTTTTCAATAGAGAACTTTTCCGGGTAATGCAGGCTAAACTGGCTAACCGCCTTTCCTACCATGGGAAGATACTGCAGTTTTCCAATATTTCCCAGAACCTTGGATTCCAGGGCAATCTTTCTTTCATCTTTGATTTCTTTGTTGGAAAGCAGGCTGTCCTTCCCCACATACTGATATTCCCCGTCCTGCAGCTGGTATTCATCAAATCGAAGCTGATTTCCCTTCCAGACTGAAATTTGCAAAATACAGGCCATCCTTTTTATAGGAAAGCTTGGTCTTCATGTCTTCCCCAACTATGCGAATCTCCGATACCGGCACTTCTCCCTGGGGATTCCAAATCTGATCCTTGTCACTATCCTGTAAGCCGTAGAGGAAATCCTCCCCCAGAAAGCCGATTACCTTCAGTCGTTTTCCATCTTCGGAAATGCTCAAATTCTTATCTCCGTGGAGATTTCTAAAGGCAATTTCCCTGTGCAGTTCTCCGTCATTGTTCTTTTCTCCGTAAGCAATAAATTGCTTACTGCTGCTGGAAGCAAAATCATTTTCCGAAAGACCGGTAGACAGCGTAATAACCTCGAAACTGTTGGTATCCACCCCATAGATACTGCCGGCAAAGAAAATGTAGAACATCCGGTTGTCCGCATAGTAGGAAAGATTTTGAATGTTTTCCTCCAGTTTTTCCTTGCTGGCCTTTAAGGGCAGGAAGAAATTCTCCACCACCGTATTTTCCGAATTGTCATAGGTATAAAAGACAATGCCGGTATAACCCTCGTGTCGACCCCTTCGAATATAGCCATATACCAGAAAAATCCACATCCCCGTTGGTGTCTACACTCAAAAATATGAATACCGTGGGTAAAACTCTCCTTCTCCACCGACTTCTCCCCTCTGAATAGGAGAAAAATTCGATTCATATTGCCCTTTCCTTCTCCGTCGGCACGGTAAAGGGTATTCTTATCGGTAAAGGCATAGAAATTTTTGGTAGCGGATTGCAGAGCCTCAATATCACTCTTTTCCCCCACACCCAGTAAAATCTTCTTATCCTTGTAACGATAATTCTGTCCGTCAAAAAGCTCCTTGGTTCTTCGGTCAAAGTCCATCAGGAAAATTCTTTGAGGATCATATCGCATCACATAGTTATCTTCATTGAAGAAAGCGGTGCACATTTCCGTCCTGATCCGTAGCTCTTGAGGCGTACTGGATTTGCACTAATGCCATGGTGCCGTCCAGCTCCTTCAAACGAATCTCCGGCTCCCCGTCCATTTCCATACCGCTGTCTCCCCAGGTAATCTGCTGAAAGGAGGAATGCAGATTCACATGGGCAAAGAGAACTGTTATCCATAGTATCGTCACTTTCCAGATAAGTGCTAAGGCTCTTTGCCTCCGACTTGGAAAAGCTCTTTCTAGTAAAATCCTCCGCAAGGTTCAGAACTTCCTGTCCCATGTCCTCCTTCCCCAGTAAAACACGGGTATAGTAATAGACGCTGCTTTCTCCCAGATCCAGTTGAAGACGAAGAAGATACTCCTTTCCCTCCTTCATCAGGTTTTGGATAGGAAGGATAATGTGAACCCTTCCCCCTTCCTCCTGTAAGGTTCCCTCTTGGTCCTTTTCCAAAAGTTCTGCCCCATCCAGGGAGCGAATATCATAATGCACAGATTTTGGGGCGGACTTTCCCTCTTCCAAAATCAATTCACACTGGCGATTTTCCGGAAGCAAGGTTAAGCTGTCCCGCACAAAGGCATCATCCATTTCCTGCAAATAACCGTAGAGAGGATTGATTTCTTTTCCGGAGGAAAGCACATGTAGTACCGGCAATTTGCTTTTCCCCATATTGGCATAAATTCTATTGTTTTGGTCCATGGAACGATAAGAATGGAAAAAATAAAAAAGCAGAGCGACAAAAAAAATGCCGCCCAATACCAAAGCCCTACTTCTTCTTTTATTCCAAAACTTCTGCTTACTTTCTCCTAGTCTATTTAACAAAGTTTAAACCTTCTTCCTGATTTAGCTCTTTTTCCTAAGTCTGGGGCTTCTTCCTATAGCCTAAGGCCTCTTCCAAGGCCAGCTTTTCCTCGGCTCCAAGCTCAACGGAAGTGCTGCCTTCCTCCACCTCTTTGATATAGAGGAAGCCTCCTTCTTTGGCATGAACGGAGTTAAAGATAAAGCCGCTGTTATCATAATTCAAAATTGCCAAGGCAAAGGAGAGGTTTCCTCCCATGCCGCCATAAGCATTATAGCGAATGATACCCCATTTTTGGAAGGAACGTCTGATATTCTTATGTAAAATCTTAAGCATTTCCCGCTGTTCTTCTTCCAAGTCTTCCAGCTTTTCCACATGCCTCTGCAGCTCAATAAAATAATCCTCCAGAGTTTCCGCATCCTTCCCCCGCATGAAATAATCATACTGGCGATAAAGCTTTTTATACTTGGCCTCCGCCTTCAGGGCGATAAAGAGAGAAACGAGCGAAATCAATGTGGAAACCAGTACGAAGACCAATTTACCATGCTGTAACAATACTTCCATTTATTCTTCTCCCCTTCCCTCTAAAATACGGGTGATTCTATCCAAATCTTCCTTTGAGTAATATTCGATTTCTACCTTGCCCTTATCCTCGTTCCTGGCGGTAATTTTTACCTTGGTCCCCAGATGTTCCTTCATTTTCTCTTCCAAGCCGTGAACAATGGTTTTCCACTGAGAGCTTAAATTCTTGGGCTTTTCCTGCCTTTCCGTCGGGAGTTTTTTCTTCTTTAGCCCGTCTTTCCATTTCCCGGACACTCCACTTTTTCTCAACGCATTCCTTGGCAAGAGAAATTCTTTTCTCTTTATTTTCCACAGATAGCAAGGCTCTGGCATGTCCCTCGGACAAAAGGTTCTGACGGAGATATTCTAAAATCTCTTCCTCAAGCTTTAAAAGACGAAGACTGTTGGCAATGGTGGAACGCTTTTTCGCCACCCTTTCCGCCAGCTCCTCCTGACTCAAATGATATTCCGTCAGTCAGGCTTTGGTAAGCCATGGCTTCCTCCACCGCATTTAAATCTTCTCTTTGGATATTTTCAATGATGGCGACTTCCTTGCTAAGCTTTTCATCATAGTCCCGAATCAATACAGGGAATTTCCGTAAGACCGGCCATCTTTGCCGCCCGGAATCTTCTTTCTCCGGCAATAATTTCATAGAGAGGGCCTTCCTTTTTTACCAGTAAGGGCTGTAATACACCGAATTGCTGAATACTCTGAGAAAGTTCCTCTAACTCTTCCTGGGAAAATTGTTTTCTGGGCTGCTTTGGATTGGGCTGAATCAGGGAAAGCTTCACCATTGCCTGCTCCTCTTTCTTCTCCCGTCCATCCTTCTTTCCGGCAAAAAGGGTATCCACCCCTCTTCCCAAACCGTGCTTTGCCATGTCCTTCCCTTCCTTTCTCTATCCGGCAGAACTCACCACCATTGTATGCTACATTCTTTTTTAATCTCTGCCACTAGCCTTTTGTAAGATCCAGCCTTTTTAAAATCTCTACTCTATCCGACAGAATTCTCCCCCACATGCCTTTTCTAAGCTATATCCTTTTTAAAAGTTCCACTGCAAGCTTTTTTTAGTAAGCAATATCTTTTTCCAGAATCTCTGCTGCAAGCTTTCTATAGGCCTCCGCTCCTGTAGAACTGTTGTCATACAGGAAATAGGCAGTCCGTGGCTGGGAGCCTCTGCCAGACGAACATTTCTGGGAATAATCGTCTTGAAGATAGGATCTGAAAAATGCTCCTGCACCGCTTTTAACCACCTCCTGAGACAGGAGGTTTCTACTGTCATACATGGTAAATAAAATGCCCTCGATTGTTAAATCCGGATTTAGGGCATCCTTTACCATGGAAATGGTTTCCGTCATTTGGCTAAGTCCTTCCAATGCATAGTATTCACACTGAATAGGAATCAGTACGGAATGAGAAGCCGTTAAAGCATTTACCGTAAGGGTACCTAAGCTGGGAGGACAATCAATAAAGATATAATCATAGTCCTTTTGAATATTCTCCAAAACTTCCTTTAATAAGAAATTTTTATTCTCTTCCTCTGCAAGCTCCGCATCCATGGCGGAAAGGTTCCTGTCTGCTGCAATAAAATCCAGATTTTCCAAAACTTCCCGAACAATGCCCTTTTTCTATAGGAAATTCTCCGCTAAGAATCCGATAAATACTGATTTCTTCCTCCCGGACGCCAATACCGCTTCCCGCATTTCCCTGAGGATCAAAGTCCAAAAGCAAAACTCTCTGTTTTGCCTCCGCTAAGGAAGCCGCCAAATTGACAGCGGTGGTGGTTTTCCCCACACCCCCTTTTGGTTTGCAATTGTAATAATCTTCGCCATAAGTCCCCTAGCCTTTCTTTTTCTGCCTTAATTTATTTCCATAACAAGCTATTTGTATAGGATATTCGTATAAGATTTTCGTATAGGATATTCGTATAGATATTTATATCCTTGCTTGCTATGAATTGTATTCCATTTCCGCTTTTGTTTCACGTGAAACATTTTAGCCCAGCTCTATATTACTGTCAATTTATCTTCCCGCTACTTTTTACTATCTATTTCCTTGCTAAGCTATCTCTTTTAGCAGCTATTCCATTGCTATCCTTCTTCCAAAAACAAAAAATTCTAGCTTCTTTTCTTCCGCTTTTCCGGCAGCTGGGCATAAACCACCGCAATGGTCATGATGATGCAGCCGAAGATTTCCCGAATCCCCAAAGACTCTCCCAAAAACAACCATCCCCAAATCGCCGCATAAATGGCGGTAGTGGACATGAGAAGGGAAGCAAGAGTATCCTCCAATCTTTTTTGAGCATAGCTTTGCATGGTAAAAGCCACTGCCCCGGACATAATACCGGCATAAGCAATGGGAAGGAAGGCTGCTTTCAAACTCATTAAAGAGAACTTTTCAAAGAAAATAAAGCCCAGTAATCCCACCAAAGAGCCTGCTAAAAACTGTATGGACATATACCAGCTGATATTGACCTTCTTTACATAGTGTCCTACCTGCATAATCTGAACGGCATAAAGCACCGAGCAAAGAATAATATAAGTATCTCCTATGCCGATAGTAAATTTTGTTCCCTGCCTTAATCGCAATAAAATAAACCCCGACCAAAGCCAGAATTGCACAAAACCAGATTTTCTTTTCCGGTTTTTTTCCGATAACTAAGCCGAAAAATCGGAATCAGGATAATATAAAGTACCGTTAAAAAGGCTGCCTTTCCCACGGTGGTTTCTTTGACGCCAATTTGCTGAATCACGCTGGCAAATCCCAGTACAATACCGGTAATGGCTCCCCCTTTGATTCCCGCTCTTTTTTCCTCCTTAGAGCATGGCTTTAAAAAGGCAAAGGGCAATAAGCAAAGTCCGGATAAAAAGTGCCGATAAAACACAAAGGCGCAGGGACCAATCTGATCCATTGCGGTACTTTGGGCAATAAAGGCCAAACTCCAAATCACAGTCGTAATCAAAAGAATAATGATTCCCTTATTTCTCTCCCTATAGGGATGCTCTTTTTTCTGTCAAAAGCCTTTTCCTGTTCTTTTGGGAAAATGCTTTCTTCCTCTATTTCTTTTAACTTTTCCACTTGATAATACTTCTCTAACTAAGAGGCGACTTAGCCGGAGTTCCCGCCTTTCTAGGATATTTTTTTCCGCAGGGCTCTATCTTCTGAATCAAAAGCATAGCTCTTCCCATATCGGTTTCCGGCAGGGTATAGATTTTCTTCTCCACACATTTTCCTCCTAAAAGGAAAATAGCCTTCTTTACCCTGCTCTAATTCTTCTTCCACTTCTCTGCCCTTTAAAGCCAGAAAATAGCCTCCCACCTTCACAAAGGGAAGGTCATACTCACTTAAAGTGGCAAGATTTGCCACTGCCCGGGAAACTACCAAATCATACTGTTCCCGCAAGCTCTTATCATGTCCCAGATCCTCAGCCCGGCCGTGATAAAATTTTACTCCTTCTAAGCCAAGGCTTTCCACCAGCTCTTCCAAAAAGCGAATCCGCTTTTTGCAAAGGAATCACTTAAAGAAAGCTGAATACTTGGAAAGGCAATTTTTAGAACAAGCCCGGGAAATCCTGCCCCTGTTCCCACATCCATAACCGCCTTTCCCTCTATCCATTCCGAAAATGTTTCACGTGAAACATTCATTTGACAGATTGCCAGGCAATCCACAAAATGCTTAACAATTACCTCTTCTTCTTCCGTAATGGCGGTAAGATTCATCACCTTATTTTTTTCTACCAGAATCTGATAATATTGATAAAACTGTAAAAGCTGTTGTTCTGTTAAAGAAAGTCCTAAGCTCTCTGCTAAATGGGAAAGCTTCTCTCGAAAAAAACTCGGTCATTTCTCTTCCTTTCTTCTTTCCTTTTTCCTTCTCCAGATAAACCAAAAGCACCGATAAATCCGCAGGGCTGACACCGCTGATACGGGAAGCCATACCCATATTTTCCGGACGAATCATATCCAACTTCTGTCTGGCTTCCAAACGGAGATTATGAATATCATGATAGCAGATATCCTTTGGCAGCTTTTTCCGCTCCATCTTCTTAAAAGGCTTCCACCTGTTGAATCTGTCTTTTGATATAGCCCTCATATTTAATTTCGATTTCCACTTCTTCCTGTATAAAAGGAGAAAGGGAAGGTCTTTCCGGATCCAAAGGAGCAATAGTTTTGATAATTACACTCCGGTCTCTTACAAAGTTCTCTCAGAGAGATGCCGGACTGAATAGGAGAAGAGGGAATGCTTTCCAAAATCCTGTTATTTTCCGCATTTGCTCCGATATAGGTATTTTCCATACGGCGAAGTTCTTTTTGGATGGCTTCCTGCTTTTCCCTGCTGGCCTTGATTTCCTCCTGGGAAACCATACCCCAGAGCATAGCCCTTTTCCCGAAGGCGAAGGTCTGCATTGTCCTGTCGAAGCAGAAGACGATACTCCGCCCTGCTGGTCATCATTCTATAGGGCTCTTTGTTTTCCTTTGTCACCAGGTCATCAATCAAAACGCCGATATAGGCCTCGGAACGATCCAATACAAAGGGCTCTTTCCCCTCAATCTTTTGTACCGCGTTGATTCCCGCCATAAATCCCTGTACCGCCGCCTCCTCATAGCCGGAGGAGCCGTTCATTTGTCCTGCAAAATACAGGCCGGAAATCTTCTTAGTTTCCAAGGTATTTTCCAATTCCAAAGAATTTAGGCAGTCGTATTCAATGGCATAGCCGCACCGTACCATTTCCGCCTTTTCAAAGCCCGGCATAGTACGAAGAATTCTCATCTGTACATCTTCCGGGAGAGAAGAGGAAAGACCGGAAAGATACATTTCGTTGGTGTATCTTCCCTCCGGCTCCACAAAAATCTGGTGCCGATTTTTCTCCGGAAACTTCATAACCTTATCTTCTATAGAAGGACAGTATCTGGGGCCGGTTCCCTGGATCACCCCGTTATACATGGGGGAACGGTCAATATTTTCCCGAATCATCTCGTGACCTTCTTCACAGGTATAGGTCAGGTAGCAATCCTCTTGAGGAATCTGCACACTGGCAGGATCCGTGGAAAAGGAGAAGGGCACCACAGGTACATCTCCCTTCTGTACCTCCATCTTACTGAAATCCAGAGACCTTCTATCCACTCTGGCAGGAGTTCCGGTTTTAAAACGCTGCAAACGAAAGCCTAAATCCAAAAGGGCCTGACTCAGCTTTGTAGCTCTTCGAAGACCGTTTGGCCCGGTTTCTTCAGAAACCTCTCCATAAATGCAGCGGGCGTTCAAGTACACTCCGGTGCAAATCAGCACTGCCTTGGCATAGTATCTGGCTCCGGTACTGCTCACAACTCCGCGGATTTCCGTCTTTTCCTCATTGGTGAGTAAGGAAACGATTTCTCCCTGACGAATGTGAAGATTCTCCTGATTTTCCACAATATGCCGCATATTCCGGGAATAGACCTGCTTATCCGCCTGGGCTCTTAGGGAATGTACCGCCGGACCCTTGGATTGATTTAACATCCTGGACTGAAGAAAGGATTGGTCGCAGACCTTTCCCATCATTCCCCCCAAGGCATCCAACTCTCTGACCAGATGTCCCTTGGAGCTTCCGCCGATATTGGGGTTACAGGCCATCATGGAAATGCTGTCCGGGCTCAGGGTAAAAAGAAGGGTTTTATGCCCCCGCTTAGCGGAAACCAGGGCTGCTTCCACTCCTGCATGCCCTGCTCCCACCACTACAATATCTACCTGTTCTTCTAAAAATGCCATATTCCCTCTTTACTATTTTCCCATGCAAAACTTTGCAAAAATCTCATTAATCAAATCCTCGGAAACATCCTCTCCCAGAATTCTTCCTAAGGCACTGTATGCCCCCATTAAATCTATGCTTAAGAAATCCTCGGACAATTTAAGACGGATTCCCTCCAAAACCAATTCCAAAGCGGACTTTGCTTCTTCCAATGCAGCAATCTGCCTTTCACTATGGATATACGTTTCTGTGGAAAAGGAAAGACTTCCGGTATAGAAAAGCTCTTCCAGCTTTTGACCAAGCTCCTCCATGCCCCTTCCTTCCTTGGCAGAAATAGGAAGCACAGGAAAACCGCTAAGCTTTTCCAGCTCTTCTTTTTGTAAAATGCTTTCCTTATCCATTTTATTGAGAAGCACCACAGCCTTCTTTTCCCTCTAAAAGGGCTAAAATCTTTCGGTCCTCCTCCTCTAAAGGAAGACTTCCGTCCAAAACCAGAAGAACGCAATCCGCCTTTTCAATTCCTTCCTTTGCCCGATTCACACCGATTTCTTCCACAATATCTTCCGTTTCCCGAATTCCTGCGGTATCTATCAAATGAAGGGAAAGGGAGCCGATACGAATATCCTCCTCCACCGTATCTCTTGTGGTTCCCGGAATATTGCTCACAATAGCCTTATCCGCCTTTACCAAACAGTTTAAAAGAGAAGACTTTCCCGCATTGGGCTTCCCCACAATAACGGTTTGAATTCCCTCCTTTAAGAGTCTTCCTTCCCTTTGATGCTTTAGAAGTTCTTGAATGTCGGAAAGAATCTCTTCCACATGTCCTTGACACTGCTCCGAAAATCCATCCAAAGAAATATGCTCCGGATCATCCAATGCCGCCTCAATAAAGGCGGTATCCTCCAAGATTCTGCTCCGCATTCTCTTGATTTTCTCTTTCAATGAACCCTGTAGGAGAGAAAGAGAGGAGCGAATACTGTCCTCACTTTTGGCAGCAATTAAATCCGCCACTGCCTCCGCCTGAGAAAGATCGATTCGTCCGTTTAAAAAGGCACGTTTACTGAACTCTCCCGGCTCCGCCGGTCTTGCTCCGGCCTTAAGAGTGGCCTGAAAAACCTTTTGCATCAAAAGGATTCCGCCGTGACAGTTAATTTCCACCGTATCTTCTCCGGTAAAGGATTTGGGTGCTAAAAAGGTGGAAACCAAAACCTCATCAATTTCCTTTTCGCCGTCAAAAACAAAGCCATAGCGAATCCGGTGGCTTTCCCTGATATCTAAAGGTCTTCCACCCTTAGTTCTTAAAATTTTTCCGGCAATTTCCACAGCCTGATTTCCGCTAATCCGGATAATGCCGATTCCGCTTTCTACTAATGCGGTGGCAATTCCGCTAATGGTATTTTCCAAATCCTCACCTCCTCAGCAATTCTGTATTTTTACTAAGATTTGCCCTACAATGCAATGAAAAGCCTAGGAAGGAAATTATAAATAAGACTAAATAGCTTGTATACTAAATAAAGCAATAGAGGCCTGAAATCAGGGTAGAACTAACTCTCCCTATTTCAGACCTCTACTGCTTAAATATCACACAATTCTTTAAATTACACTTGATGACTTCTTTTAACGACTTCTTCTTACTGAATATGTTCCCCTTATCGAATAAATTTTCTTACTAATTATTCTTCTTATTTCTTCCATGGGGTGCAAGAAAGTCTTATGCTTCGCTCTTCTCTTCTCTTTTCTTCTTTCCTGTCCTCTCTTCTCATCCGGTTTCCCTTATGACGGAAATCCTTTTGGAACTTTCCTCCATTTTTACAGAAAATCACCACATGACGGAAGGGATCTTCTCCCTCGGATTTTGTGGAAACCTGACTGTCACTTTGCAGTGCGGCATGGATAATTCTTCTCTCGTAAGGATTCATTGGCTCCAAATGAACAGATTTCCGATTTTTCTTTACCTTGTAGGCAATGTTTTTAGCCAGACTTCTCAAAGTCTGCTCTCTTCTCTTACGGTAATCCTCCGTATCCAGCTTTACCCGAAGATACTCATCTCCGTGGTTTTTATTCACCACTAAAGAACAAAGATACTGTAAGGAATCCAGGGTTTGTCCTCTTTTTCCGATGAGGATGCCCATATCCGGTCCTATAAGGTTTATGTAAAGCTCATTGCTGCTGTTTCTAAATTCTGTCTGAAGCTCCACTTCCATTTCCATACCCTGAAATACAGAGTTTAAGAAATCTAAAGCAGCCTTAGTTACCGCTGCAATCTCCTCTTCGGAAAGGGGCGTAAGTTCTCTCTTCTCAGAACTTCTTCCTTCAAAGGACTTTTCCTCTCTCTTTACGGGAGCGGAAGACATAGGCGCAGGGATAGGATCGTAGCCTCCTCTGCTAAAGCCCTTAAAACCTTCCCTCTTTTCAAACTTCTTCTCTCTTTTTTCCTGAGAAGAATTATGGGAAAATGTTTTATTTTCCTCGTAAGCTTTTTCTTCTTTTTTCTCGGAAGACTGCATTTTTTCATCTACAGAAGAGCTTTCCCTCTTTCCTTCCGCTTCCTTCTTTTCAAATGTCGCTTTCTCTACTGCCACCGGCTTTTCCGCTGCAGCTTTTTCTTTTGCGATTTCCGCTTCATCTTTTTCCCAGGCTTCAATAATCCAGGGCTTTGCCCCGATACCAAATAAGCCGTTGCTTCCCTGTACGATTACATTGTAGGAAATTCTGTCTGATGTACAACCCTAAAGAGATGGTTGCCTTCGTAATCGCTTCTTCTACCGTCTTTGCAGAAACTCTAAACTTGTCCATAGCTTTTTCTCCCTAAGCTTTTTTTACTTTTTTCTCTTTTTTTCTCATGCTTTTTCATTGTAAAGCTGTACCATGTTTGCCTTGCTGGCTAATGATCCCTCTTTCGCATTTTGATTGTAATAGTCTGTAGATTCTTTTGTCTTCAGATTTTGCTTTGCAATCTTTTCCATACGATTCTTTTCTTCAGAATCTTCCTTGGCCTGCATAAGCTTTAATCTGTTTTCCACGGTCTTTTCATCAATGGGAGGTAAGCCTTTTTTTGCTCTTTTTTCATTGGCCTTAGCCATAGCATCCTGTAAAAGCTCTTCATTGCTCTTCTTTCCGAAGTACCAGTTTAAAATCAACTGCTGTAAGAGCATAAATACGGAAGAAGCAATCCAGTATAAACCGATTCCGGAAGCGAAGCTGAAGCAGAACCACACAGACATCAAAGGCATCATAACGTTCATGCTCTTCATCATCTGCTGGGACTGATCTCCCTCCTCTGTTGCTGTAGGCATGGTTTGCTTCTGCATCAGCAGGGTAGAAGCCCACTGGCTTAAGCCTGCCAAAATAGGAATTAACCAGTAAATATTGGGGGTAAATCCATAGGCAGAGGGGGCAGTGGAAAGGTTTAAGCCTAAAAAGCTGTTAATCTCTGTAGACCTTGCTGCAGCCTGCTGAATTACCTGGGTAGCAGAGGGGAAAATTTCCGGAAGCTTTGCCCACTGCGCAGGATTTAACTTATACAAAAAGTCAATTACGAAGTTATGAACTGCATCTGCATTATACTTACTGGGGTCATCCAGACCTAAGTTGTGTAAGGTCTTTAAAATAGATTCCATGCCATTAGCTTTTCCGAAGTCCAGAAGACTTTGTGCCGCAGAAGAGCCTCCGATAGCAGTGGAAACGCTTTCATAAACTGCCTTTACGGAAGGAACATAAGCAGGAATGTTCATAATAATACGATACAGGGCAAAAATAATCGGCATTTGTAAAAACAAAGGCAAGCACCCTGCAGTCATAGAAGTGCCGTACTTTTCATAAATGGCTTTCATCTCAGTTTGCTGCGCCATCATGGAAGCGTTATCCGTCTTATTCTTATACTTTTCCTGTACAGCACGAATTTCCGGTTGCATAATCTGCATCATTCTGGAGGATTTTTGCTGTTTTAAAGAAGTCGGGAACAGCAAAATACGAGTTACCAAAGTAAAAAGAATGATGGCTAATCCAATGTTTGGAATACCGATTCCGTCTAAGAAAAGGTAAATCCAGTTCATAATCCAACCTAAAGCACTTACGATCAAGTTCCAGATAGGCCCGAACAAGGGTAGATTGGATGTGTTTTTGGTTAAAATAATCAGATTTTGAATCAAGTTTTTCTCCCTTCATCTCTAGGGAACAGGATCATATCCGCCTTTAGCAAAGGGATTACAACGCAGTAATCTCCAGATTGCCAACAATAGTCCTTTCACACACCCGTGCTTTTGTATGGCCTCATAGGCGTATTGAGAACATGTGGGTGTGTATTTACAATGAGAATGTCCCTTCATAGGAGATAAAAATTTTTGATAAAAACGAATCATCTTTAACATCAGTTTTTTTCATCAAAGCTCTCCTTCGGAATAAGCTGCTTCGCAATTTCTATCAACTTATTTCCTGATAAAACGTATTTTCTATCCGAGTTTCTTCCTATTATAATAGGGATTTCTTTTCCCTTTGAAAAAATCAGAATTTCAGAACTTCTCTCCATTACTAAGTATATGATGCCTGCTACATAAATCGAGATAAGCAATCTCCAATTCCGAATAGCTTGCAAAAGCTACCTTCTGTCTTACGACTAAAACGATGTCTAACCCCTCTTTGATTTCTTTGTGTAATCGAAATATCTCTCGAAGCTTTCTACTGATTCCATGACGAACTACAGAATTCCCCACCTTCTTGGAACAGGATATTCCCAGCCGGGAATAGTCTAAACCGTTTTCCACGATCAACATCACAAAATAAGCATTGGCATAGGATTTTCCTTTTTTATAACAATGCTGAAACTCTTCATTTGACTTCATGGAAGGAAAACGCTTCATAAAATTATCTCCAAGGTTGAAGAAAGACCGCTTTCCAGCGGCCTCATTTCTGTATTCTACAGGGTAGTTTTTATTACCCGTAAAGCTTTTCAAGAAAGCTTCCTTTATGTTTCTGCATTATGCAGATAATCTTGCTCTACCTTTAGCTCTTCTAGCAGACAAAACCTTTCTACCGTTGGCTGTGGACATTCTCTTTCTAAATCCATGCACTTTTGCTCTCTGTCTTGTCTTTGGCTGATAAGTCATTTTTCCCTTATGCATACGGACACCTCCCTTTTTTTAGTGTATGGCCTGAAGCCACCGATCGTTTCTCCGGGAATTATTCGTCCTTATCCGAAAGGTCCCGAATAAACTCCTAATTTTGGGTAAACATCGCAGATTATTATATAGAAAGGGCTATAAATCGTCAATACCCTTTGAAAAAAACTTATTTTTCCGAAAGGAAATGTGTATATCTTACCCTCTTTATCCTCTAAATAAAGCCGTAAAATCCTATAAAAACAGGGTTTATCCACAAAATTATGCACTTATCCACAGATTCTATCCACAAAAACATCTGTTCACCTTATCCACAAACTGTTTATAAACTGTGGATAAGTGTATAATTTTTCTTTTTTTCCTATGGTAAAAGGCTTCTTTTAGCTTTCTTCTGTGGACAGCTTTTATTTTTTTATACTCCATTTATACTCTTTTTTTCGCTATTTTTTTATTCTTTACTCCAATAATTCTTCTGTCTTTTTTTCTATATTTTTCTGAAAAAGAATTATTCTTCTTTCCTTAGGGATGTGAACTTGCGAAAGAGGCTCTCTTGCTGTAAAATAAAAAGAACTGTCTTTTCAGAAAAAAGCTACTTTTTTTTTGGAAAAATAGCGAGAAACCCCTTGTCGTTGATTTTTAAGGAGTCTGGGAATGGCAAAAGACTTTAACCTCATAAAAGAAAAAAATGGGAAGAAATCCTCCCTACATACCAGAGAAATAAATGAAATGCCGGATGTAACCTATGATCTCTGGATTGCTCCCTTTAGAGTTATACGATTCTATCGGGGATCAACTGATTATACTGGTAAAGATGAAACAATTTCTCAGTATGATTCGGAAGCGCTATACCGATACTCTAAAGATTTCTATCTTAGAAATTACCGGCATCTACACCGAGATTCTCTTCACCGACGAGGACGGTTTAAAAGAACTCTATCCAAAGAAAAATCAGGAAGAACAGCCGGGACTGGAGGAGGCCTTAAAAAATGCCAACCTGAATTCCCGCTATACCTTCGACAGCTTTGTAGTAGGTTCCTCCAACGCCTTAGCCCATGCAGCCTGTGTGGCAGCGGCGGAAATGCCCGGAGAACAGTATAACCCTCTCTATATTTACGGAGGAGCAGGCCTGGGGAAAACCCACCTGATGCAGTCTGTGGCCCATTACATATTACAACAAAACAAAAATGCCAAGATTCGCTATGTTACCTCCGAAACCTTTATTAACGAATTTGTCGACAGTATCCGTAATAAAAATAACATTTCCCCGGCAGAATTCAGAAGAAAGTATAGAGAACTGGATGTTCTGCTCATAGACGATATTCAGTTCTTAATCGGAAAGGAAGGAACCCAGGAAGAATTCTTCCACACCTTCAATGCCCTCTATGATAATAGAAAACAGATTATCATCGCCTCCGATAAGCCGCCGAAGAAGATTGACAATATTGAAGAACGACTCCTCTCCCGCTTTGAGGTGGGACTCACCGTGGATATCCAGCTTCCGGATGTGGAAACCAGGATGGCGATTCTTCGGAAAAAGGAAGAGCTGGAAGGCTACAACATTGACAACGAAGTTATCAAATATATTGCAGACAACATTAAGTCCAATGTCCGGGAGTTGGAAGGAGCCTTAACCAAGGTGGTGGCAAAGTCCCGCCTGATTAAACAGCCCGTTACCTTAAGTCTTGCAGAGGAGCTTTTAAAGGACAATATTACTCCGGCAGAGAAAAAGGAGCTTACCCCGAAATGGATTATTGAGGTAGTGGCGGAGCATCACGGTCTGAGTCTTTCCGACCTTGTTTCCAAAAGAAAGAATAAGGAAATCGTGATTCCCAGACAGATTGCCATGTACCTTTGCCGAGAAATGACCAGTATTCCCTTAAATACTGTGGGAGAACTTTTGGGAGGAAGAGACCATTCCACCATCATTCACGGTTGCGACAAGATATCCAAAGGAATTGTCCACAAATGAACAATTGCAATCCACAATAGAGGTTTTACGGAAAAAAATCTCTCCCTAATCCCCATTTTTTCCTTCCCCTTTCCACAGAAAAAAAGAAGGGATGAAGCATTGAAAAATCAAGGTGTTTTAGGGATTATACATTTCCACATCCCCTAATAACACTACTAAAGAAAAAGAAAGAACAAAAACAAAATATCACGAGGCTCACGAGCGATACTTGTTAAGAATAAAAATTAGCGGCTTTTCATAAAGCTCCTATAGAATAAAAAGAAAGGACTCCTATGAAATTATCTTTTCAAAAAAATGATTTGCTTTCCACCCTGCAAGTGGTAGGGAAGGCTGTTGCTTCCAAAACCACTCTAAGCATTATGGAGTGCATCCTGGTGGACGCCACTGAGGGGCAGATTCGTTTAACAGGAAACAAAAATGATTTTGGAATAGAAAGCATTTGTCCGGGAGACATATTGGAGCCGGGAAAGATTGCCTTGGAGGCAAGACTTTTCCAAGAGATTATCAAACGTTTGCCCCAGACAGAGGGAAAAAATATTCTTCTCAGTACAGAGGAAAACGGAAATTGTACCATTCAGTGTGAAAAGTCCGTCTTTAAAATCATGGGCAGAAATCCTGAGGAATTTACCTCCCTTCCTTCCGTAGAGAAACAGGAAATTGTAGAGATTTCTCAACTGAGTTTAAGAAACATGATTAATCAGACTATTTTTTCCACCGCTTCGGGAGAGAATAATAAGAAGATGACGGGAGAATATTTCGAAATTATCGACAATCAATTCTCCATTACCGCCTTGGACGGACATAGAATTGCTATTCGAAAGACCGAGCTTTCCGAGTCCTATGACAACTGCTCCGCCATTGTTCCCAAGGAAGTTCTGTCTGAGCTTTCCAAAATTATCAGCGGAGGGTTGGAGGATAAGGTGGAGATTTGCTTTTCCAAGCAGTATCTGCAATTTTCCTTTGAAGACACCATCGTGGTAACCCAGCTGGTGGAGGGAGAATATTTCCATGTTCGCCAGATGTTGTCCTCCGATTACGAAACCAAGATTCGCTTAAATCGTAAGCAATTTTTGGAAAATATCGACAGAGCCAGAATCCTGGCCAGAGACAATGATAAGCAGCCTTTGATTTTAAAAATTGAAGACCAGAGCCTATCTTTGAAAATTGTTTCCGACATCGGAAGGATGGATGCGGAAATGCCGGTACAGCAGGAAGGAAAGGATCTACTCATCGGCTTTAATCCTACTTACCTGATGGATGCTCTTCAGAATATTGAAGAGGAAGAGGTGGATTTGTACTTTACCATTTCCCGCTCTCCCGTCTTTATTCGGGATCAGGAGGAAAGCTACAACTACATGATTTTACCGGTTAACTTTAATGCGGAAGCCGTAGGATGATTATCGAATCCATAGAATTACAAAATTATAGAAATATAGAAAAATTGAAGCTTCCTCTGGGAGAGAAGAACAATATTCTTTACGGAGACAATGCCCAGGGGAAGACCAATCTTTTGGAGGCCATTTTTTTTGGCAGCACCGGAAAGTCCTTTCGCTTTTGTAAGGACAAAGAATTGATTCATTTCGGGGCGGAGGAAGCTCATTTAAAAATGATCCTGAAGAAAAAGGGAATTTCCCACCGGATAGACATTCACCTAAAGAAAAAAATAAAAAGTAAGGGAGTGGCTATAGACGGATTTCCGGTGAAGAAAAGCTCCGAGCTTTTCGGTCTGGGAAATATTATTATTTTTTCTCCGGAGGATCTGTCCTTGATTAAAAACGGGCCAAAGGAAAGAAGAAGATTTATTGATTTGGAGCTTTGTCAGCTGGATAAGATTTATCTCTACCACTTATCCATGTATAATAAAGTGTTGCAGCAAAGGAATAAGCTTTTAAAGGAACTGTATTTTCGGCCAAAACTGGAGGAAACTCTTTTTGCCTGGGATGAGGAACTGGTAAAGCATGGGAAGATGGTGATTTCCCTCCGCAGAGATTTTGTGGAAAATTTACGGAAAAAGGTGGAAAATATCCATGGGGAAATCAGCGGAAAGCGGGAAGAGCTTCTTCTAAGCTACGAGGAAAATGTTAGCGAGGAAAATTTCTCCTTGCAGTTGGAAAAAAACAGGGAGGCGGAGAAAAAGCAACAGACTACCCTCTCCGGTCCCCACCGAGATGACCTGTCCTTTCAGATTAACGGTCAGGATATCCGGCATTTCGGTTCTCAGGGACAGCAAAGAACCGCCGCCTTGTCCCTAAAATTAGCGGAAATTGATTTGGTGAGAGAAAGAATTCAGGATAACCCCATCTTATTGTTGGATGATGTGTTTTCAGAGCTGGATCAAAAAAGACAGAATTTTTTATTAGAGCAGTTAGGGAATTTACAAAGCCTGATTACATGTACAGGATTGGAAGAATTGGTAAAGCATCGATTCCCCATAGACCATGTGTTTTATGTGGAAAATGGACAGGTGCAGTGTCAGTAAAGAGGAGGAACTATGTCGATAGAGATGGAAGAATTTGGAGGAAATGAAGCAGAATTTCTTCATGGTTCTAAGGAATACGGTGCAGATCAGATTCAGATTTTGGAGGGACTGGAAGCGGTTCGAAAAAGACCGGGAATGTATATCGGAAGTACCTCCGTTCGCGGTTTGCATCATTTGGTTTATGAAATCGTGGATAACTCTGTAGACGAGGCATTAGCCGGATTTTGTAATACCATTACCGTTAAAATTCATCAGGATAACTCCATTACCGTAAGGGATAATGGACGAGGAATTCCTGTAGATATACAGAAAAAGGCGGGAAAGTCCGCCTTGGAGGTTGTTTTTACCGTTCTTCATGCAGGAGGAAAGTTCGGAGGAGCCGGATACAAGGTTTCCGGCGGTCTTCACGGTGTAGGAGCCAGCGTGGTAAATGCCCTTTCTGAGTGGCTGGATGTAAAGGTTTATAAAGAGGGCAAGATTTATACCATGTCCTTTGCCAAGGGAAAGGTAACAAAGCCTATCGAGTGTATCGGAACTTGCAGCGAAGAGGAGCAGGGAACCGAAGTACACTTCCTTCCGGATGCAAGCATTTTCGAAGAAAGCGTTTATGACTTTGAAACCTTGAAGATTCGTCTTCGGGAAACCGCCTTCTTAACCAAGAATCTGAAGATTCGTCTTGTGGATGAGCGGGAAGGGCAGGAGAAAGAAAAGGAGTTCCACTATGAGGGGGGAATTCAGGAGTTTGTTACTTTCCTGAATAAGGGAAAGGAAGCTCTCTATCCGGATGTGATTTACTGCGAGGGTGAGAAAGAAAAGATTCTGGTGGAAGTGGCTATGCAGCATAACGACTCCTATACGGAAAATATCTATACCTTCGTAAACAACATCAATACCCCGGAGGGGGGAACCCACCTTACCGGTTTTAAAAATGCTTTAACCAAAACCTTTAATGACTATGCAAGACAGAATAAGCTTTTAAAGGATAGTGAAGCCAACCTTTCCGGAGAGGATATCCGTGAGGGATTAACCTGCATTATCTCCGTAAAGATTGAGGATCCCCAGTTTGAGGGACAGACCAAGCAGAAGCTGGGAACCTCAGAGGCTCAGGTGGCGGTACAGGTATTGTTTCCGAGCAGTTGACCTATTTTCTGGAGCAAAATCCTGCGGTTGCCAAGGTGATTTGCGAAAAGTCTATTTTGGCGCAAAGAGCAAGAGCCGCAGCAAGAAAGGCAAGAGACCTAACCAGAAGAAAGTCCGCTTTGGACGGTGTGGGACTTCCAGGTAAGCTTGCGGATTGCAGCAGCAAGGATCCGGAAAGATGTGAAATCTTTATTGTAGAGGGAGATTCCGCATTGGGACCTGCCAAGGAAGGAAGAAATCCCGGAAACCCAGGCCGTACTGCCTCTTAGAGGTAAGGTATTAAATGTGCAGAAGGCCAGACTGGATAGAATCTATGCCAATGAAGAAATCAAGGGAATGATTACCGCCTTTGGAACAGGTATCCACGAAGATTTTGACTTAAGCAAATTACGTTACCACAAAATCATCATTATGACGGATGCGGATGTGGACGGCGCTCATATTTCCACCTTGATGCTGACCTTTATTTATAACTTTATGCCGGAGCTTATCCGAAAAGGACATGTTTATCTGGCTCAGCCGCCACTCTTTACCATTCAGAAGAACAAAAAGCATTACTATGCTTACTCAGATGAGGAATATCAGAGAATTTTAAAGGAAATCGGATCTGATGGAGCAGACGTATCCCGATTCAAGGGTCTTGGAGAGATGAATACGGAGGAGCTGCAGGAAACCACTCTGGATCCGGAAAGCAGAACTTTGCTTCGTGTAAATATGAGTGACGAAGATAAGGCGGAACTGGATATTACCTTTACTACCTTAATGGGAGATCAGGTAGAGCCCAGAAGAGAATTTATCGAGCAAAATGCCCGCTATGTTACGAATTTGGATATTTAAAGACTTTTCCAAAAAGAATTGCAAGTTAAAGGAGGCCAATTTTGGAGCCAAATATTTTTGATAAAGTGCAGGATGTGGACTTAAAAAAGACCATGGAAAATGCGTATATCGACTACGCCATGAGTGTTATTGTGTCCAGAGCGATTCCCGATGTCCGGGATGGTCTTAAGCCTGTACAAAGAAGAGTGCTTTATGCTTTGCAAAGTCTAGGCGTTACTCCGGATAAGAAAACCAAAAAATGTGCCACGATCGTTGGAGAAACCATGGGTAAATATCACCCCCACGGTGACTCCTCCATTTACGGTTCTTTGGTTTATATGGGACAGCCCTGGTCTATGCGGCATGTCCTGATTGACAAGCAGGGAAACTTCGGTTCCGAGGACGGAGACAGCCCTGCGGCAATGCGTTATACCGAGGCTAAGATGTCCAGATTAGCCGGAGAAATGCTGGCGGGAATCAATAAGAATACCGTGGATTTTATGCCGAACTTCTCCAACGAATATGAGGAGCCGGTGGTTCTTCCTTCCCGTTTTCCCAATCTTTTGGTAAACGGTGCCACAGGTATTGCAGTAGGTATGTCCACCAATATCCCTCCCCATAACCTGAGAGAAGTGATTAAGGGTGTGGATTGCATTATCGATAATAAAATTGAGGGAAGAAAGACGGAAATAGAAGAATTGCTTCCCATTATTCAGGGACCGGATTTTCCTACAGGTGCCACTATTTTAGGAAAAAGAGGAATCGAAGAAGCCTACAGAACCGGTAGAGGAAAGATTAAGATGCGGGCGATTTGCGAGATAGAGCCCATGCATAACGGCAAAAATCGCATTTTGGTGAAGGAACTTCCCTATCTTGTATACCGTTCCCGCGTTATTGAAAAGATTGCAGAGCTTGTAAAGGATAAAAGAATTGACGGTATCACTTATATCCACGATGCAGCAGGAAAAAATTCCAAGGCAAAGATTGCCATTGAGTGCAGAAAAGACGTAAATCCTCATGTGATTTTGAATCAGCTGTACAAGCACACCCAGTTACAGGAAACCTTCGGTGTGATTATGCTTTGTATTGTTCGAGGGGAACCGAAGATTTTAAATCTTCTGGAAATTCTGGAAGAATTCTTGGCACATCAGATTCAGGTAGTTACCAGAAGAACTCAGTACGACCTGCAAAAATGTGAGGACAGAGCCCATATCTTAGAGGGATTGTTAAAGGCTCTTGACCATATTGATGAGATTGTTGCCATTATCCGTGCAGCAAAAAATGTAGAAGAAGCCAAGCAGAACTTGATTGCCCGTTTTGCTTTTACCGAGGTGCAGGCCCAGGCTATCGTTGATATGCGTTTGCGTGCTCTCACCGGTTTGGAAAGAGAACGTCTGGAAAACGAGTACCAGGATTTGCTGGCAAAGATTGCCTACTATAAGGAAATTCTGGGAGATGAAAGAAAGCTTCTTGCGGTAATCAAGGAAGAGCTGGATGTTATTGCAGACAAGTACGGAGAGGATAGAAAAACGAGCTTCAGCTATGATGATATTCTGGATGCGGAGGATTTGATTGCGGATGATGATGTGGTGATTACTTCCACCAGCCTCGGATACATCAAGAGAATGTCTCCGGAAAATTTCCGTCAGCAAAACCGCGGTGGAAAGGGCATTAAGGGAATGCAGACCATAGAGAAGGACTATATTGAAGACCTCTTTATGACCACAAACCACCATTACATTATGTTCTTTACCAATATGGGAAGAGTATTCCGTATTAAGGGCTATGAGATTCCGGAAGCAAGCAGAACCGCAAGAGGAACTGCATTGGTAAATCTTCTTTCCTTACAGGAGGGAGAAAAGGTAAATGCCAGCCTCTGCCTGAGAGATCCGAAGGAAGAGCAGGATTTAATCCTGACCACAAAGTCCGGAATGGTAAAGAAAACTGCCCTGTCCGAATATGCAAATGTACGAAAGAACGGCTTAATTGCCATTAGCCTGAAGGAAGATGACCAGTTAATAGAAGCCAAGCTCCTTTCCAAGGATGAAAATATTATTCTGGTAACCAAGAAGGGAATGGCAATCCAGTTCAACGAGAAGGATGTGCGTAGAACCGGACGTTCCTCCATGGGTGTAATCGGTATCCGATTGAACGATGGAGATGAAGTTATCGGCATGCAGAAATCATCTCAGGGAGAAAAACATGCTGGTAGTTTCCGAAAAGGGCTACGGCAAGCTCACGGAGAAATCCGCCTTTAAGGCACAAAATCGTGGCGGAAAGGGAATGCGCTGCTATAAGATTACGGAAAAAACCGGAGATCTGGTAGGCTTTAAGCTTTGTGACCAGGATAGAGAAATTCTCTTGATTACTACAGAGGGAATTATGATTCGGATGAGTCTGGAAAATATCAGCATCATCGGAAGAAATGCCTCCGGCGTTAAAACTGATGAACCTTGATAAGGACGGGGATACCACCA